>Ga0172373_10000193_pt1 | contig 94294 bp, 76 predicted proteins | sample Lak10m_2_FD_114546 | JGI IMG/M metagenome (GOLD analysis project Ga0172373, IMG submission 114546) | Freshwater microbial communities from Kabuno Bay, South-Kivu, Congo - kab_092012_10m | ecosystem: Environmental > Aquatic > Freshwater > Lake | place: Democratic Republic of the Congo...
GCGCGACTACGAACGCAGCGAGGCCAGCGCGACGGCTTGGATTTATGTCGCCCTGATACGGATTATGCTCCGGCGGCTGGCGTAATCCCTCAGCTTTCATGCTTTTTCAGACAGGCTCTTAGCAGTGGGGCCAGCACTCGGAAGTCACCCCGGCGTGCGAGGCCGACGATGGCTTCGCGTCGGATCTCTTCATCAGCCTCGTCGAGTCGGGCGACAAGTGCTTCACGAATTGCCGGGGTGTCCGTGTCGATCTGCGCCCCCAGCCCGAAGGTTGCCCAGTTTCGCACGTCCCGGTCCGGATCGGAGGAGCAGGTGATCATCGCTGCGATGGCTTGGGAGGCAGCCTCGCCGCACAAACTGGAAACCACAGCATACCGCACATGAGCATCTGGGTGCGTGTTCAACCTGACCAATGGTTCAACTGCACGCGGGTCGTGCAGATGCCCCAACGCAAAGATGATTGAAGCCAGCACGGAGTCGGAGCGTTCTTGCGCCAACATCTCCAACAGAATCTCTGCGCAGCGCTCCGTGGCGAACTTCGTGCCCACCCAGCCTTGGCCAAAAATCGTTGCCGCCGTATCACGGCTCTTCGCCTCACTGCTGCCGCTCAATTCCCGAACGCGTTCCAGAATCTGAGGCAGCCGGTGTTGCAGGGCGGCGACTGGCTTCCAATAGTCTTCGTTGTCACGGTCCGCGTCCTTGGTCAGCGCGAGACCAAGCAGCTCATCCGTCGAGCGCGGGTCGTTGCGGTATCCCGCCGCGTATTCCTTGGTAACACTCATGGCCTTGCCCTTTCAAAGATCGCCATCTGTGTCGGCGCGCCGACCGCCGCATCCTCCGGCCCGACGGGCAGAAAGCGGACGGTGTAGCCGAAGCGGGCGGCGATGCCGTTGGCCCAGTCCTGAACCTCCGCGCGCGTCCACTCGAAGCGGTGGTCGCGGTGGCGGAACTTGCCTGCCGGCAGCGTCTCCCACTTCACGTTGTATTCGCTGTTGGGCGTGGTGAGCACCACGGTGCCGGGCCGGGCGCACTCGAACAGCACGCACTCGAACGCCGCCAGGCGCGGCGGGTCGAGGTGCTCGATGACCTCCACCACGGCGGCGGCCTCGAAGCCGGCCAGCCGTTCATCGCGATACATGAGCGAGCCGTGCAGGAGCTTGAGGCGCTCCTTTTGGAGCGTGGGCAGGCGGTCGTAGTGCAGGTTGTCCATCGCCATTTCCAGTGCCCGGTGCGACACGTCGAGGCCGACGATGCGGGTGAACTGCCGTTCATTAAGCAGCATTCGCAGCAGTTTTCCTTCACCGCAGCCAAGGTCGAGAACGGAGGTCGCGCCGCTGGCCCGGAGCGAGGCCAGCACGGTGCCGAGGCGTTGCTCGTTCAGGCTCAACGCGCGCTCGACGGCCACCTCTTCCTGCGCTTGGGCATCGGCGGTGTCATCGGGATGCGGATCGCTTTCATCCACGAGTTGGGCCAGCGCGTCGGTGACGAGGCTGCGCTGGTGCTTCAGATACCGACGGGTGATGGAGTCGCGCTCGGGATGCGTGGCGAGCCAGCCTTCACCATGGCGAAGCAGCTTCGTCACCTCGTCGTCGCCCACCCAGTAGTGCTTGTCGTTGTCGAGCACGGGCACGAGGACGTAGAGGTGGCTCAGAAGCTGATGCAGCGGCAACGTGCCCTCCAGCTCGACGCGGTGATAAGCGCTCTCGCCCCAAGCCGGGAAGGTTTCATCTAACGGCAGCCGCATGGCGCTAACGCGATAGCCGAGCGGTTCAAAGAGCTTGCGCAAGAATTCCTCTCCGCCCCGACACGGTAAGGCAGACAGCGTGGCACACAGGGGAATTGGCCGGTCCGCCAGTTCCGGGCGTTCCTTGCTCTGGCCAGCCAAAGCGCTACCGAAGACTTCCGCGATGGCGACGCTAAGGAACGACGACGCAGCATAGGGCCGGTCGTTGACGTATTGGTCCAGCAAGCCGCCTTCGCCCGCCGGCCCGCGCCGGTTGCGCACGAGACCGACGGGATCCACCTCCACCAGCAGCGCCACCGAGCAGCGCTCCTCGCCTGCTTCAGGATAGAAGACATGCGCCTGCCCAAACGTGAGAGTGAACGTCTGCGCACGCGCCGGGTTCTTACGGAGGAGGAAACCGAGGTCCGTCGCCGGGCGATACGTGGTGGTGAGGATAAGAAGCACGTTGGTAGAATTGAGACGACTGGCAAATTCCTAGCGGGTTTGGGTCAAGAAGGCCAGCGCGGAGCCCTCCAGGTCTGCACTCGTTCTCACGAAAAGCTTGGGGGCAAACGTCAACTGCCCCGAACAGCCGAAGCGAAGGTGCTTTGTTGCAGAACGACTCGGACATCCGCCGTCCCGGTGAATAACTTTTCCCAAATTTGTCGCTGGGCGGGGCGCGGTGGCGGGCTAGGCTGGCCGGTGCTTGATGAACCGGCTCAACCGCATTCTGCACGTGGACGGCGACAGTTTCTTCGCCAGTTGTGAGATCGCGCTGGAGCCGAAGCTGGAAGGGCAGCCCGTGTGGGTGGGCGGCGGCCGGCGCGGCGATGGCATCGTGATCGCGGCCAACCGGCTGGCGAAGAAGTTCGGCATCGAGACGGGCATGGCGTGCTTCGAGGCCAAGGCGCGCTGCCCCAAGGGCGTCCACTGCAAGCCGCATTACGACGAGTATCGGCGGCTCTCGCAGGCGATGTTCCGCATTCTCGAAGAGTTCGCGCCGACGATGGTGCCGGTCTCGATTGACGAGGGCTTCCTCGACCTCACCGCGCTGCAGGCCCACGTCTGGCGCGACACGACGCCCGCCGATTACGTCAACGCGCTGCGGCAGCGCATCAAGGTCGAGGTGCGCCTGCCCGTCTCCGGCGGCCTCGGCAGTTCGGCCAAGCTCGCCAAGCTCGCGACCGATGCAGGCAAGCCGGGCTTCCTCGAAGTCGCACCCGGCACGGAGAAAGAGTTCCTCCGCGACCGCCCCGTGCGCGAGATGTCGGGCATCGCGGGCCGGCGCGAACGGGCGTTATCCGCGCTCGGCGCGAAGACGTTTGGCGACGTGGCGGAACTGCCCTCGATGCTGCTGAAGCAAAAGTTCGGCATCTGGGGCCAGCAGCTCTGGCTCTTCGCCAACGGCCAGTGGCACGAGCCGTTGCTGCTGGAAGTGAAGGACCGCACGACGATTTCCAGCAGCACCACGCTGCCGCAGGACGAGACGGACTACGAGGCGGCGCTGACGTTCGCGTTGAGCGAGGCCACGCGGCTGACGGGGCAGCTCCGGCGCGAGCAATTGCAGCTCCGCGAGATGAGCCTGAGCATCCGCTTCAACGACTTCACGGAGACGGGTTGCAGCCACCGCTTCCAGCACCCGCAGTTCCGCAACTCCGTCATCAACGCACACTACGAGCAGATGTTCCGCGAGCTGATGAGCCGCGAATGGAAGCCGGTGCGGCAAATCCGGCTGGCGATGTGGAACCTCGCCCCGCTCGACACGCAACCGACGCTCTGGGGCACCACCGACGCCGAGCGCTGGGGCGCGCTGGATGCGGCGACGCAAAAGCTCAACGAACAGTTTGGCCACGCCGGGAAGCCCGCGCTGATGACCGGCGCACAGCTCGCGCTCCGCCGCACGGACCCGACCCAAGAGCAGCCCAAGGCCAAGTGCCCGTTTGTCCCGCAGCGGGAGATGGTGAAGAAGCTCTGGGGCACCGACGCTGACCCGCTGGCCCACAAGACCGAGTGGGAGGCGAAGCTCTGGCGCGTGAGCCGCGGGCATTTCACGAAGGGCAGTGCGGGGCAGTAAGCAGTGTTAAGTGTTCAGCCGGCGACGGTTTCCTGCTGCCCCTCACTGGAAACTGATTACTGCCCTTCCGCCGCTTCCACCGCGTCCAGCACCGCCTTGATGGTTCCCGGTGCGTGGCCCTCGTAGCGGTTGTTCACGAACAAGCTCACCTTCGTCTTGCCGCCGGATTGCTGGCCGCGCCGGATGAGCTTCGTCGCCGAGACACGGCCCTCGGGGTTCGCCTCTTGCAACTCGCGATAGGGGCTGAACTGCTTCACCGCTTCCTCGTAGCGGCGGCCCTCGCGCAGGAGGAAGCGCGCGGCCAGCAGGGACGGATTCGGCTCGCTGCCGGGCAGCGCCATCTGCTCGCCGACTGGCGGCATGTCCGCCCACGCGTTGTAGATGTGCGTCACGCCGTGGCGCGCGAGCACGCTGAAGTATTCCGGCTGGAGCCACTGGCGGTTGCGCAGCTCGATGCCCAAGGGCCAGCCGCGCGGCACACGTTCGAGGAAAGCATCCAGTGCCACCGCGAAATCCGCTCCCCGCGCGAAGTCCTGCGGGCTGAACCGCGAGAACTCCAGCATCACCAGCCCGACCTTCGTGCGAATGGCTTCCAGCGGGCCGAGAAAGGCATCGGTGAAAAACCCCGCGTCGAGGAAGCGCGGATTCACCAGCCCGGCACGCGCGCCGGAGCGCGGCACGTGCGGCCAGTGCTTGAGCGTGATTTCATCCGTCACCTTGAAGGCGAACTGGAAACTCGCCGGCACCTGTGCGGCCAGGCCGGCCAGAAACTCCGCGGTCGGGAACTTGTAGTAGGTCGCGTCCACGGAGACCGTCGGGAAAACCTCCGCGTATTCGGCGAGGCAGTTGCGCTCGAAGCGCGCCTCGGAGAAGCGCCCGCGCCAGACGTAGCGGCTGCGGTCGTAAATCGTGTCGAACCAGCCGGGATACTTCCACGAGGACGTGCCGAGGAGGACGCCCTGCGCGGCCAGGCGGCGCAGACGGGCGGCAAACTCTTCGCGCAACAGCAGCACTCAGAAACTCAAGCGGACCCCCATGCCCGGCTCAATGCGAAAAACACCCAACTCCGGCCTCGCCAAGCCGGCCGGACTAGGACAGGTTCGCGCCATAGCCAACCTCAGCCGATAGTCGTCTGCTAAAAAACGATTACCCGGAACGCCGCGCCCCGCGCCAGCCTCCGCCCATGAACGTCGTCCTTCCAACCGCAACGCCGCTGCGCGCGACAGGGAGCATCGCATGAGCATCATCGTCTTGTTCGTCATTGTGGCAGTCATCTGGCTCGCCATCCGTGCCAGCACCCTGAGCGACCGCCAGGATGGCTTGGAACGCCAGGTGACTCAATTAAGCCAGCGGCTGGCCCGGCTGAACAATGAGCTGCAATCGGCCAAACTCGCCAACCCTGCGCCCATGGAAACGGTGGTCAGCGCCGGCCCGCTGCCTGCAGTGATTCCACCGCCGCCCGCGGTGACGGAACCAGTGCTGGAACCGTTGCCCCTGGAAGCGACTGCGCCGCCTCCCCCGGTCCCCCTCGAAGCATTGCCCATCGCACCGGTTGCGGTGGAACCGCTCGCCGAAGCCCCGGCAGCTTCAGTCAAGCCGATCACACCGCCGCCACTGCCTCCGGCTGCTGTGCTGGCGACGTTGGCGCGGGCGAACGCTCCGGTGGAAACGCCCGTGGCACCGGCTGCCACACCGGAGCGCGAGCTTGGTGCCGCCGCCTCCACCACTCCTCCAAGCCCCCCGCCAACGGCTGCGCCGGAGCCGCCGCAGTCGTTCGAGCTGCGGCTGGGCACCTACTGGTTCGTGCGCGTGGGCGTGGTGATTCTGCTCACGGGCTTTGTCTTCCTCGCGAACCTCGCCTACCGGCAAATCGTCCCGCAACTCGGGCCGCCGGGCAAAATCACGTTGCTCTACCTCGGCAGCGTGGCGCTGCTGGGCGCGGGCGCGTGGCTCCAACGTCGGCAGGCGAAGGAATCGCTTCGCAACTTCGCGCACGTGCTGCTCGCTGGCGGGCTGGGCGCGGTCTATTTCACGACCTACGCCGCGCATCATTACGAGCCGCTGCGGGTCATCGGCAGCGCGGTGCTCGACGGCGCGCTGCTGCTCGGCTGGGCGGGCTTCATCGTGTGGCTCGCCGACCGCAAGAAGTCCGAGCCGCTCGCGCTCTTCGCGCTGGGCCTCGGCTTTTACACGGCGGTCGTCACGCGCGTCGGCACGTTCACGCTCGCGTCGAACCTCGTGCTGACCCTCGCCACGGTGTTCTTCCTCGTGCGCAACCGCTGGGCGCACCTCACGCTGGCGGGTCTCGTGGCGAGCTACGGCGGTTTCGCCTTCTGGCGCTTCTTCCACGACGGCCAGTGGCTGCTCGGTGCGCCACGCGAGAGCCTCGGCTTAGCGCTCGCGTTCCTCGCCGGCTACTGGATCTGTTTCACGGCGGCCACCTTCCTCGCCGAGGGAAGCGCACTCGCGGACCAGCGCCGCGCCGCCTTCCTGAGCGCGAACAACGGCGCGTTCTTCGCCCTCGCCGTGCTTTCCATGGCGACAAATCGCGGCGGCAAGTTGTGGCTGTTCTGCCTCGGTTTCGGCGCGGTGCTGATGGCGCTGGCCGCGTTTGCGCGGATGCGCCTGCCGCAGGAGCCGTCCGTGCGCGCGGCTTACGTGACGCAAGGTCTCCTGCTGCTCACGGTCGGGCTCATCCTCAAGTTCACCGGGCATCAACTCGCCGTGCTGCTCGCGGCAGAAAGCGTCGTGCTGCTCACGCTCGGGCTGCGGCAGCCAAGCCGCCTGCTGCGCGCGGGCTCCTTCGTCACCGCGGGGCTGGCCGTGGGCTGGCTGGTGCTGACCGCCCGGCCGGGGGATTCGCCGGTGCTCGGCCTCGGCGTGGTGACATTGCTGCTCTTCAACTCGTGGTGGATGGGCCGGCACGAGAACCCGGCGGACGACTCGTTACTGCGGCTCCGCACGACGGCCTTCACGTTGCTCGCGCTCGTCGCCGGCGGCTCCAGCATCCTGCTGCATGCGGCGACGCCGTGGGTTCCCGTGTGGCTCGCGGGCGCGGCCGTGCTGTTGACCGCGTCCGTGCATTGGCTGCGAACGCGCGAGCTGACGCTGCTCGGCCAAGGCTATCTTTGCCTCGCCCACGGTTACTGGCTCTTCAGCAGCGGCGGCTGGGCGGAAATGCCCGCGTGGCGACCCGTGCTGCTGCTCGCGGCCACGCTCACCGTGCTGCATTGGTGGACGCGGCAGAGCGTGCTCGGCGACCACAAGCTCGCGGGGCACTTCGAGGCCGGGTGCGCGCTCGGCGTCGTGGCTCTGCTCTTCTCGTGGGTTCACGCGCACTGCACCGCGTCGCAATGGCTCGTCGCGGCGAGCGGGCTCGCACTGGGCGTAACCGGTTACGGTGTGGCCACGCGCGCGTGGCGGCTGGGGGCGGCGGGGCAGGTCTTCACCCTCGTCGCGGGGGTGAACTTCCTCCGGCACATCGGCGAGTCGCGCGGCGACGACTGGGCCGTGGCGCTGGCCCCGGTGGCGATGCTCACGCTGACCGCAGGTGTGACGGCGTGGGCGCTGCGGCGCTGGGCTGGCAAGTTCTCCGAAGACACACGGGCCACGGTCCAGGTGGGCGTGGCGCTCTACTTTTGGGCCGCATTCGCGATGCTGGTGACGATGGTTGGCCGCTACGTGCCAGCGGAGCAGCGGCCTTGCGTGTTCGCCTTGGGCGGCGGCGGACTGTTCGCGTTCGCGGGCTGGCAGAAGTTCGCACAACCACTGTTGGCCAGCGGCATTTCGCTCGGTCTTGGGCTGCTGACGTTGCTCGCGCCGGGCGTGACCAACCAAGACCTGCTCACGGTTCCCAACCTCTTCGCCGTGCTGCTGCCGCTCGCGCTGCAACAGGTCGCACGCCGTGCGCCGGAGCGCTTCCCGATGCCGGCCAACACACACACGGCCGTGGTGCTGGTGGCCGGCGGCTTCCTGTGGCTGCACCTGACGCGCTGGCTGTTGCCGCAGCGGGACGGACAATTTTTCACCCTCGCGTGGTCGTTGCTCGGGTCGGCCTTCATCTCGGCGGGCGTGTGGCTGCGCGAGCGGACTTACCTTACGCTGGGCTTGCTCTGCCTTTTCGCGGGACTGGCGCGCGTGGTGTTTCACGACGTGTGGCAGCCAGAGCTGCTGGTGTTGAACGTGCTGCCGATGCTCGGTGTGTTTGCCCTGCAACGCGTCGCGCGTCGGCATCCCGAGGGCGCGGCGCTGCCCGAGGCCGCGCACACGGCGGCGATTTTCACCAGCGGTCTGACGCTATGGCTATTTCTATCGCGGTGGGTCGTGCAGGCGGCGGGCGGAAGGTTTTTCCTGACCGTGAGCTGGGCAGTGCTGGCGCTGGCGGTGTTCGCAGCGGGCTTTGCGCTGCGCGAACGGATGTATCGGTGGCTCGGGCTGGCGGTGCTGGCCGGCGCAGTGGCGCGGGTGGTGTTTCTCGATGTGTGGCAGATCGCGCTCGTCTATCGCGTGCTGGCGTTCATGGCGCTGGGCGTGGTCCTGATCGTGCTCGGCTACATCTACAACCGCTGGCAGGACAAAATCCGCGAGTGGCTGTGAGTAACGTGGAACGTGGAAGCGCGTGAGCGCGGCCCGGCCGAAAGTTACAGCAGCTCCGTCAGAAGCTTGATTTCCCTGGTGGTGTCCACGAGCGAAATGGGGCGCGGGACGCCGGGCGGGCGGTTCTTCCGTTTGTAGTCCACGCCGAGAATGGTGCAAACGGTGGCGAGGAAGTCCGGCACGCTGATGGGACGCTCCACCACCGAGGCCCCGTCGCGGTCGGTTTTGCCCACGACCTGTCCGCCCTTGATGCCGCCGCCGATGAGCACGCTGCTCCACGCGCGCGACCAGTGGTTGCGCCCGCCGCCGGTGCATTGCGGCGTGCGACTGAACTCGCCCATCCACACCACCAGCGTCGAATCGAGGAGGCCACGGCTTTTGAGATCGGTGACGAGCGCAGCCATCGCCATGTCACATTCTTGCGAGAGCGCGCGGACACGCGGGAAGTTGTCGCGGTGCGTGTCCCAACCCACGCCGTCGCCCATGACCACTTCGATGAACGGCACGCCAGCCTCCACGAGCCGCCGGGCCATCAAGCAGCCCTGGCCGAAGCTGCCGGGACGTTCGCCCGCGCTGATTTTCACACCGGGCGCCGGACGCGCGGCCGCAGTGGCCGGCGGGCCGTATTGCTCACGGATGCCAGCGGGTTCTTTCGAGAGGTCGAAGGCTTCCTTCTGCCGCGAGTTCATCAGCCGCACAGCGCGCTCGATGGATGAGTGATGCGTTTCGGCGGCGGCACTTTGGTAACGCGAATGAAACGCCGCATCGAAGCCCTGCAACAGCTCGACTTGCCGGGCGAATTGCTCGGCCGGGCCGGCGGGCTCAACGAAGTCGAACCCGCGAACCGGGTCATTGACGGTCAGCGGCTGCTGCTCGGGCCCGAGGAAGCCGGACGTGAGCGCCTCCTGCGGGCCGCGCCCGATGGTGATGAAGTTCGGCAGCGCCACTTCGCGCTGGCCGAGTTCCTTGGCGACGAGCGCGCCGAGACTGGGGAACGACACGGCTCCGGCACGGTTCTGGTAGCCGGTGTGCAGGTGATACGTGGCGAGTTTATGGTCGGACTCCAACGTGCTCATGCCGCGCAGAATCGCAGCGTGCTGCATCAGCTTTGCGAAACGCGGGAAATGCTCGCTGATGCGGATACCCGGCACGGAAGTCTCGATGGCCTGGAACTCGCCGCGAATGTCGGCGGGCGCTTCGGGCTTCGGGTCGAAGGTGTCAATGTGGCTGGGCCCGCCGGCCATCCAGAGGAGGATGCACGACTTGGGCCGCTGCCCGGCGGGAGCCGCCGCCGCGAGCTGGCCGAGCCAGCCGTTGAGCGAAACGCCAGCGGCGGTCGCGGTGAGAAAGCTCCGGCGGTTCAGGTTGGGTTGCATCGCGTGGCTTCAGTGGTTGAGCGAAAACTCGCTGGTCATCAGGAGCACCCACGCCAATTCACGCAGGCCGCTATTCGGCGGGCCGACGCGCTCCAGATAGCTCTTCGCCTGACGCAGTTCGCTGTCGCTCGGCGGGCGCGAGAGAATTGCGAGGAACAGTTCCGACACGGTTGCTTCAGGCGACTTCGCATCCGCCGCACTCAATCTCGACACGAGGCCGTCAAGGTTGCGGCCGGCAAACTGGCCTGAGTTCATCTGCCGCAGCAAGTGCGGTATGCCGCGCCGATACGCCGTCGGTTCGGGGTCGCCGCTGTCGCCGAAGAACTGCGTGAACTCCCAGCGCGTGCCCTGCCGCGCGTCGATGCCCGTCACTTTCGTCGCCGGGCCGCAAACGGTTTCCAACGAGTCATAGAGCTGGCCGGCGGAAAGCACCTTGATGGCCATGCGACCGAAGAGCGCCGCCTGTTTATCCGCGACCTCGCCCGGCTCAGTGGGCCGGCTCGTGCGCTGGTAGGCGCGGCTCGACACGATGGCGCGGGTGAGGAACTTCAGGTCGAAGCCCGACTCGGTGAAGCGCCGCGTGAGCAGTTCGAGCAACTGCGGATGGCTCGGCGCGTTGGCCTCATGCATGTCATCCACCGGTTGCACGATGGCCCGGCCCATGAGCCGCCACCAGGTGCGGTTCACCATCGCGCGTGCGAACCAAGGATTGCCCGGCGTGGTGAGCCACTCGGCCAGCACGACGCGGTTGGGCGTCGCCTTCGCGTCGGCGGGCAGCGCCTTCCCGCCGAGAAACGTCGGCGGACGCGGCATGAACCCGTCAATCGCGGCGGCGTCGCGCAACGTCGCGAGTGTCAGCGTCGGATCGTCCACCACGCCCTTTTCATAGACTTGCTTCGCGCGCTTCGGGGTTTGGATTTGCGTGAAGAACGCGGCCATGCCCCAGAATTCCTCCTGCTTGAAATTTACGAACGGATGGTCGTGGCATTGCGCGCAGTTGAGCCGGACGCCGAGCAGGTAGCGCGATGCAAGGTCGGTCAGATCTGGCACGGTGCGCGGCAGGCGGCCTTCGATGAGGTAAGTGACGGCCGGGTTGTCCTCGATCTTGCCAGTCGCGGTGAGCAGCGCGGTGGCGATCTCGTTCCACGGCTTCGCGTTGAACTGGTCGGCGAGCCATTTGCGGAGCAGGTCACCGCGTTTCGTCGCGTCATCGGCAAGCGGGGAGATGAGATAGCCCTGCCAAAGGTCGGCCAAATGCTGGCCATAACGCGCGTCGGCCAGCAGCGACTCAATGAGCCGCGCGCGTTTGTCGCTCGTGGTGTCGGTGAGGAACTGCCGGGCTCGTTCCCGCGAAGGCACCGTGCCGTGAAGGTCGAGGTGGATGCGCCGGAGAAATTCGGCATCCTCTGCGGGCTGCGCCGGGCGGATTCCTTCACTGGCCAGCCGCGTTTCGATTTGCGTGTCAATCAGGCGGGCCAGCTCTTCTGCATCGGCTGCGTGGGCGCGGACACCGCCAGCCGTCATGCACACAACGAGCGAAATCCAAACGCGGGCCAGCAGGAGCAGCCGGGCGGAGGCGGATGTTGAAAGCTGAATTCGAACCATGTCTGCGAATTGATGGAGAGGACGAACGAGAAGTCGGGCAGGTTTCCGCGGATGGCGCTGGCGTTGCGGAGTCAATGTGACGGCCCGGTTCATGCCTTGTTTTTGGTGTCTTGCTCAGGCGGCCGAGCGACGACCCAGTTCTTCATCCCAAAGCCCAACGCCACGCCAACCGCAAAAATGGCCCAGAACCAGGCCGGGCGGTGAGAGTCCAGCCCATGTGCGAAGTTCATGCCGAAGAGACTTGTGATGGCCGTCAGCGGGAAGAACCAGGCGGCGAGCGTGTTGAGGCGATGGCTGGCGTGCAATGCAGCGCGGCTGACCCGTGCCTGTTCCTCCGCCTCGCGCGCGGTGCGGTAATGCAGCTCGTTACGCGTGTCCTCCAGCAGCAGTTCGAGGTTGCGCTCGATTTCGTAGGCGAGGTCGCGCAGCTCCACGAGCGCAGTGTCCGTTTTCACCGCCTCGTGCGCGGCCTGCAAGGCGACGTGCTGGTTCCGCGCGGCGCGCACCAGTGGCGTGAGCGCGGCCAACAGGTCGAACAACTGGTGCAGGCTGGTGGCCTGTTCGAAGTCTGTGGTCAGCTTGGCTTCGGCTTCCGCGTAACTCAGCACATGTCGTTTCACGCCGCCCACACCGGGTCCGCCACGATTGCACTGCCATTCGCCGCCGGCGCTGCGCCAGAAAAGCACGCCCTCACGCTTGGCATCGTCAGGGCCAGGCGGCTTGTGGAGGACGAGCAGCAGGTGTCCCTCCTCAACTATGGCCCGCTGTCGTCCGTAGGTGGACGTGCCCAATCGGGCGCGAATGGCTTCGGGGAGATTCCAAGTGGGCGGAATGATCATGGGTGCTGGGTGGTAGGTTCGCGAGCAGGGTGTTCCGCTGGGCAGCCGCGCTCAATGCTGAAATGGCCGGCTAATCAACGAGCTTTGGTTCGCAGTAACATGGACGCGCGCGGCATCCGGCCGGCCTGAGGCGGGCTTGAGTTCAAGCACAGTGCCATGGGGTCAATGCGCGATCAGCGCATGAGGGTTCTAAAAGGCATCGGTCAAGCGCCAACCTTGTCAGAAGTGCATTCCGCGCATCGGCGAATTCCGTGTTGCGGGCGGGCAGCGGGATTCCCACGCTTGGCGCAACTGAGCAACAGCATGGATGCAACGCATTACATTGGAATTGATCTCGGCGCGGAGAGTGGGCGCGTGATGCTCGGCTCGCTCAAGGGCGGACGCCTGACGCTGGAAGAAGTCCACCGGTTTGCAAACCCGCCGGTTCGCACGGGCAGTTCATGGCATTGGGATGTGGCGGCGTTGTGGGCCGGCATCATGGAGGGATTGCGGCTCGTCGCCCGGCGCGGTCTTCCCATCGCCAGCATCAGCGTGGATTCCTGGGGACTCGACTGCGTGCTGCTCGATGCGCGGGGCGAGGTGATTGCACCGGTCTTCCACTATCGGGATCCCCGCACCGAGCGCGGCACGAAAGCGATCTTTGCTAAAACGACCTGGGAAAAGGTCTTCGCCGAGACGGGCATCCAGTTCATGTCCATCAACCACCTCTACCATCTCGCGGCCGAAACGCCTGAGCGGCTGGGGCAGGCGGCGCAAATCGTTCCAATCGGTGACGCCTTCAATTATTTCCTGAGCGGGGTGGCGCGGGCGGAAGTTTCCATGGCCAGCACGACACAGCTTTACAATCCACGCACCCGCACGTGGTCCCGGCCGTTGCTGGATGCCGTTGGCCTGACGCCGGAGAAGTTTCCACCGCTGGTCGAGCCGGGCACGCGGCTGGGCCACCTCAAGGCCAGCGTGGCCGCAGCATGCGGTTTGAGCCCGGACATTGAGGTGGTGGCCACCTGCACCCATGACACGGGAGCCGCAGTCGCCGGCGTGCCGGCCCAGATATCGCCTGCCCGTTCGGCTCACTTGGACTGGGCTTACCTCAGCTCAGGCACATGGTCACTGCTGGGCGTCGAACTGGACGCCCCGATCCTCACGGACCGCTGCCGGGAATTGAACTTCACCAATGAAATTGGCTACGGCGGCTCGGTGCGACTGCTGAAGAACATTGTGGGGCTGTGGCTGGTGCAGGAGTGCCGCCGGGCCTGGGCGCAAGCCGGCGCCGAGTTTGATTATGCCACGCTGACCCGGCTCGCCTCCGAGGCGGCGCCGTTCCGCTCCCTCATCAACCCCTCAGATCCGCGCTTCCATCAGGCTGACGACATGCCCACGCGGATCGCCACCTATTGCCGGGAGACCAGCCAACCCGCGCCTGAAACCCCCGGGCAATTCATCCGCTGCGCTCTGGAAAGCCTTGCCCTGCAATATCGCCGGGTGCTGCGGCAGGTCGAGGAGCTGGCCGGCACCCGGATGGCACGGCTGCACATTGTCGGCGGGGGAAGCAAGAACGCGCTGCTGAACCAGTTCACGGCGGACGCTTGTGGCCTGCCCGTCCTAGCCGGACCTGCCGAAGCCACGGTGATCGGCAACATCCTGGTGCAAGCCATCGCGCATGGAGATTTGGCTTCGCTGACGGCGGGCCGGGCAGCCGTCGCGGCTTCTTTCCCGGTCGAGCAGTTTAACCCCGGAGCCCAGGCGACTTGGGCCGCGGCATGGGAACGCTTCGTGAAGTTGCCCTGAGTTCAGTGGGAATGCGGCCGGCCCGTGCCGCACATGCCGCAGGACTTGGGCTGGCCGGTGCAGACTGGCACGGCTTCGCCCGCAACGCTGGAGGCGAAGGTGGAAAGCTTCTTGGCCAGCTTCTTGGAACCGCAATGCGGGCAGGGCGTTCCTTCCCAACGACTGGAGCGCACGAGCACTTCGCTGTCCTGGTCACAACTATCGCAATGAAACTCGTAAATCGGCATGGCGATGAGTCTAGCGAAGGCGCCGGCAGAATTCAAAGGTCGGTCGAAACCGGGTCGGCGGCAGCGGCAAAGTCAGCCGCCCCAGGCCTTGATTCCAGCACTTCCCAGGTGTGGTCAGCCAGCAGGCGCACCGTGGCAAGGTGCGTCTTGTCCGTGGTCCACTCGTCGGGCGAGATGAGCGACAGTTGCGGCCGGCCGTCGTCCGATTCGTAAAGATGATACACGTGGTTGATGCGCGGCTCGAAGCGCAGGTCACACTGGTAGATCTTGTAGCTGACCTCGGCGCGGGTGCGGATGGCCTTGGCCTGCCGGGCGAGCGTTTCAACCTGCTGGTATATCTGCTTTAACTGTTCGTTGACCTGCCCCTCCATGGCTTCGACGGCCAAGCCCTTCGCCCGCCCCATGTCCTCCGGCTTGATGACAACGCCGCCCCGCATGTGGGCATAGGGCAGCAAAGCAAGGATCTGGTCGTCTGCAGCAACGTCTTGGGGCCGTTTTGGCATGGCCAGAGTATGCGCGGAAATTGCACGGAGGCAAATTCGCCGGCGGCTTGCCGGGCGAGCCCAACCGTCGAACCGGTCAGAAAAATGGATTGCCGGCCTTTTCCTGTGCCACCGTGGTCAGCGGACCGTGTCCGGGACAGATCAAGGTCACCGGAGGCAGCGACAGGATCTGCTCGCGAACCTTCGTTTTGGCCAGCACGGGATGCTCCTTCGCACCGCCCATGGATCCAGCAAAAATGGCGTCCCCCACCACGGCAACGTGGGGCGCATCCTCGGGCCAGTTGCCGATGATGTAAGTCACGCCGTCTTCGGCGTGCCCGGGCGTCTCGCGGTTGGTGATTCGCAGGCTGCCGACGTGGACGCAGTCGTTGCGCCGGTTCCTGTTCTGGGGCGGCGCCCCTTTCATGTCCGTGTGGATGCGCAGCGTGGGAAAGCGCTCACGCAGCGCCCCGAGGCCCTCAATGTGGTCATGGTGCGAGTGAGTGATGAAAAGGTGCTTCAGGTCTGCGCCATTTTCCGTCAACACCTTGAAGACGGCGTCCGCCTCAAAACCCGTGTCGAACAGGGCCGCTTCGCGGGTGACTTCATCCCAGACCAGGTAGCAATGAACCGTGTTGCCGCCGCGGGTGGTTGTGATCTGGCGGAATTCACGCCACGTGCCGGGGTCGACCGGCACCGGCGACCAGCCGCCGGCAAGGGCTTCGAGCTTCGCGCCATCGAGGCCGACGAGGGCGGCGAGGCTGCGGAAATCGGGTCGGCGCGCCGCTTGGCCAGTGTCTTCCAGCGTGGCAAATTCACTGACCGTGAGACCAGCGGCCTTGGCCCCGGCTTCCGCGGAAACCCCGGTCATGGCTCGCGCCTTGCGGATGACATCCCCTGCGTGATCTTCCAAATTCATGGCTTGGCATTCTAGTGACGGGCCAGCCCAGAGTCCAGCGGGCGCACTTTTCCGCTGATCCGCGACTGAGGGAAGGCGAGCCGTGACGAACTACCGGCGGGAAGCCGCCGCTGCAAGGAGCCGCTCAACGCGTTCCACGTCCGCCGGCACATCCACGCCCACGCTGTCATAGTCCACGCGCATGACGGCGATCGGAATGCCGTGTTCGAGGGCGCGGAGCTGCTCCAGGCGCTCGGCCTGCTCCAGCGGCGAGGGCGGGAACTGCACCAGGCGCAGCAGCGTGTCGCGCCGATAGCCGTAAATGCCCAGATGCTTGGCAAATGGAAACGCCGCGAGCTGCACGCCGGCAGGCTGGCCCGCGTGATCCCGCAGGAAGGGAATCGTGCGCCGCGAGAAGTAAAGCGCCCGGCCGGCGGCATCCGTGACCACCTTGACCACGTTGGGATTCTCATACTCGTCCGGGTTCCGGATGGCCGTGGCGGCGGTGGACATTGCCGTTCCCGCCAGCGCGCCGGCCACCACGTCAATCACCGCCGGATCAATGAGCGGCTCATCGCCCTGGATGTTCACCACCGCGTCACAGGCGCAGCGCGCGGCCACCTCCGCAATGCGGTCCGAGCCGCTGGGATGATCCGCCCGCGTCATCTCCACGCGGCAGAACTTGCGCGCCTCCGCGGCGATGCGTTCGTCGTCCGTGGCGACGATGACTTCCCGCAGCGACTTGGCGAGCTGGCAGCGGGCGATGACCCGTTGGATGAGTGACTGGCCGGCGATGGGGTGGAGGGGCTTGCCAGGGAAACGGGTGGACGCGTAACGCGCCGGGATGATGCCAAGAATGTTCACGCCGCTGATTTAGGCGAACGCCAAGGCGATGGCACGCCGGAAAAATCATCTCGCCACACCGTCCACAAAAGGCCGGCCGGCCTCGAACAAGGCCAGCCGCGCGCGCACCTCGGCGGCAAAGGCCGGCTGGTTGGTGCCCAGCACCGTCAGCGCCTGTTTTGCCTGCCGTGCCGCCTCGGCATAGGCCCCATCCGCCGCGAGTGCGACCGCCGTCAGGTCCAGCGCCTCCGGGTGCTGCGGGCCCGCCAAACGCGAAAACTGGCCAGCCAGTTCGCGCGCGGCCCGGCTGTTGCGAAACTGCGGGTTGGGATGCGTGGCGCTGGTCCACGCGAGCCGGTGCAGCGGAAGGTGAAAGTCCGGCTTCAAACGCAGGGCCTCCTGCCAGTGGGTGATCGCGCCCGGCCAATCGCCGCGCGCAGCCGCAAGCGAGCCGGCGTTGAACCGGCCTTCGGGTGAACCGGGAGCGTGGCGCAGCAGTTCATCGTTGTGGGCGGTCGCGGCCGGCAGGTTGCCGGCACTGGTGAACAGGTTGACCAGCTGCAACCGTGCACGGGTGAAGTCCGGACGCAGCCGCACCGCCGCCTCGAATTGAGCGATGGCCTCGGCCGTCCGCCCCGCGTCGGCAAGGGTGATGCCGAAATTGAAGCGCGCCTCCAGATTGCCGGGCTGGTGGCGGAGGCTGGCCTCGTAATGTTGGATCGCCTCGGGCACCCGGCCCGTGTCCGCCAGCAGGTTGGCGAGGTTGTTGTGGCTGCGGGCGTGGTTGGGCTGAAACCGCAGTGCCTCGCGATAGTGCCGTTCCGCTGCCGCTGGCTGACCGATGTCCCCAAGCGAGGAGGCAAGATTGTAATGCGCCTCGACACTGCGCGGATGGATGCGCAGCGCCTGTTGATACAGCTCGACGGCCCGCCGATGATCACCCGCACGGGCGAGGTTGTTGCCAAGGTTGGTCATGGCGACGTGGTTGTCCCGTGTCACGCGCACAGCCTGCTCGAAAATGGTCACGCCGTTCCGCCAGTGCGCCAGCGCCTGACGTGTCCCAAAGCTGCAAAGGCCCAGCACCACCAGGGCGCCGCACCACGGCCCCGCCCCGTCCAGCTGCCGCCGGCGCAGCACGTCATCCGCCCGCCAGACCAATGCGATTAACAAGCCCACGAGCGGGACATAGGTGTAACGGCTCGCCAACGACTGCGCCCCGACCTGCACCACGCCAATCACCGGCACCAACGTGCCCAGGAACCAAAACCAACCCGCCGCCTGCCAGGGCTCCTGTGCCAGCCGCCGCACGCACCACCCGGTCACGCCCGCCAACAGCACCGCCGCGCCGGCCACCTGCCACGTGGGCCAGGCGGCTGGCAGAGGGTGCAGGATCGCAAGGTCCGCCGGCCAGAAAGTCAGCCCGACGTAACGCACGTAGGCGATCAACGCATTGGCCACCCGTGCGGCAAGCGAACGCGTGCCTTCTGCCTCCATCGCCCCGACTTCGCGCTGGGCCTGAAAGGTTGCCACCGCCGCGACGGCGACGAGCAAGAACAGCGGCAGTTTTTCCCAGACCAGCGGACGCAACCGCGTGCCAAACTCCCGCCAGTCACCCGCAAACTCCACGCGCCGCAGCGGCCACACGTCGAGCACCAGAAGCAGAAAGGGGAACGTGAGAATCATCGGCTTGGACATCAGCCCCAGCAGGAAGCAGCCGGCCACGAGGGCGAGCCGTTTCACCGAGGGGGCACGGACGTGCTCCGCGTAGGCCCACAATCCGAGGAACCAGAACAGCGCGCAGAGCACGTCCTTGCGCTCCGCGATCCAGGCAACCGACTCGACATGCAGCGGGTGCCAGGCAAACAAAGCTGCAACGAACGCAGCGGGCCAGAGCCGGCCCGTGAGTGCCCGTAGGGCGAAGAACAGCACCACGGCGTTGAGCGCGTGGATGAGGGCGCTGGTGAGGTGATGCCCGCCGGGGTTCATCCCAAACAGCGCCACATCCAGCATGTGTGAGAGCCAACTCAACGGCCGCCAGTAATCAATGTCCGCGGAGAGAAACGCCCATTTCACGCCCGCCCATGTGAACCCCTGCCGCACGTGCTGGTTGTCATGCACGAACACATCGTCGTCGAAGTTGACGAACTCAAAGTTCCGGACGGGCGCGAAAAGAAGCAGCGTTCCAAAGGCGAGCACCGCCACGATCCAGCGGAGTTGCTGGGGGCTTGCGGCGTCGGTTTTTATCACGGTCGGAGCAGGCGGCATGGGGAAGTTTACGGTGCAGAACCGCACTGCGGCGAGCCTGCGATGCGGTGATCACCCGAGTTCATTTCCCGGGGACCGTTGCTTCGTTGAGTCTGGGGGCGGCGGGTGGACGGTTGGTGCCGCTTTGCGGCACGGGCGCGCCCACCCCGAAGAAGGACAGGCCGGCACGGAGGAGGATTGGCGTGAGCTTCACAACGAGTTCGCGCGCGTCCTTGATGTCCTGCACCACTTCGTTGCGGATTCCGATGTCAAACTCGCGGGGCGTGCCGGACTGACGCAAGTCCGTCCAGGTGCCCTTGCCAAGGGTCAGGTTGAGCATGTCAATGCCGGCGAACTCCATTGGCGCATTGGTCCGTGTCACGCCCTGGCCGCGCCGGATTGCCTCAGCGGTTCGGCGAACGCCATCAATGTTGGACCGTCCCTCCTTATCCACGATGACATGCAGCTCCGCGAGGTGGAAGCGCAGCAGTTGCAGGTGAAGCTTCCGCTCTTTCGCCAGGGCCGGATCATATTCCACGGCGATTTCGGCGACGTTGACCAAGGGCCCGCCGCCGAACTCGGCCGGATTGTGGATCACGAGCCGTTCGAGCCGCGCCCGGCCGCTCCAGGGCCGTAATTCCAGCTTGTCTAGCCGCACGTCAAGGCCGGTCTGTTTGCTCATGCGGCTCTCCGCGAGGCTGGTGACGATGCGGTCGAAGCTGAGGGCCAACACCGCCAGAATCACCAACAGAACCACAAACAGGCGGAACGCCCACTTGAGCAGGAACTTCATGAGTGCGGGATGAAAAGCGCGCGAACCATGGCGTCACCACCCGTTGGCCACGCCCCGGTGGATTGCATCGAGCCGAGCTTCGCTGGCAGGGAATTCATCGACGGAGCGGTCACAGGGTGATGTCCTCTGGCCGGACATCCAGGCATTCATCGTGATCCTCCCAGAGCACGGCTGGATATAGATCGAGCAGGGCGGGCGCCAGCTGGCTGCCGGCGGTGGCCAGCAGTTGTTCAGCTTCCGTGGCCGCGTCTTCGAGGGCGCGGTCGTAGTCGCCGGCGCGCTTTTGCTGGCGGTCATCCCAGTGCGCGACCTGGTGGATGGGCGCGTATTTCTCCGCCCAGGTGCGGAGCATCCCCTGCATCTCCGCAGGGAGGTCATCAAAGGCGGCTACCGTGCCGTGGCAATGCTGGCAGATCAGACCGTGATCAATGACATCACGCGTGATGAGCGGCAGCACGGGCGCGCGACAGCAACCGGACTCTGGATAATCGCGCGGCGGAGTGGCGAGGCGCTTGAGCCAGATCTGCCGGTCGTGCGCCACCTGCGCACCGAGGCGATACGCACCCACCAACGGGTGTGAACTGCGCCAGACGCGGCCCTGCAACTGGCCGAGGGTCTGGGCCAACCAGCGCGCGAGGGTGAGGTCGTCAAAGGTGCCAACGACCTCGCCGTATTCGCGCCAGAGCTTGTCCTGCGGTGCTTCCGAGTGTTCGCTCATTGCGGGCAGGATGCGAGGCGGCGGCAAAAGTGCAAGGCCGTTCGCCTTGCCTCGATGGCGTGAATGCAGCTCGACAGCTCCGCGACGGTCCCGCTAAGTATCGAGTCACGAACTTAGTGTGCTTGGGCCGCTGCCCGCGAACGACATGGCTACCATCCTTATCGCCGACGACGAACCCGCCATCCGCGAGGTGATACGCCGTATCCTGCTGCTGGACCATCACCGGGTGGTTGAGGCCGGCGACGGAGAGGAGGCCATCCGGGTGATCCAGGCGGAAAAGCCCGACCTGGCGCTGGTCGATCTGTTCATGCCGCGCAAGGAAGGGCTGGAAACCATCATGCAGCTCCGACGGCAATTCCCGGACCTGAAACTGATCGCGATTTCAGGCGGCAATCCCAGCCACGGAATGTCGTTCCTGGAACTTGCGCAGCGACTCGGAGCCCACCGCACCCTGGCCAAACCATTTGCGATGGAAGACGTGCTCAGCGCGGTCAACGGGCTGATTAATCCCGCCCCGCCGGCCTGAAACGCGCCCGCGCGGGCGCAATCAGACGTTGAACTTGAAGAGCATCACGTCGCCATCTGCCACGACGTATTCCTTGCCTTCCATCCGATACAGTCCCTTGTCCCGCGCGGCGGCCACGGAGCCGCACTTGACCAGGTCGTCGTAGGCGACGGTCTCCGCCTTGATGAAGCCGCGCTCGAAGTCGGAGTGGATGACGCCGGCTGCCTTCGGCGCAGTGTCGCCGGCGTGAATGGTCCACGCGCGGACCTCCTTTTCTCCCGCCGTGAAGTAAGTGCGGAGGCCCAGCAGGTGGTAAGTGGCCCGGATGAGCCCGCCCACGCCGCTTTCGTCCACGCCCAACTCCTTGAGGAAGGCCTTGGCTTCCTCGGGCGACAGGTCAATGAGATCGCTCTCGATCTGCGCGCTGATGACGGTGGCCTCGCAGGCAAGGTGGGTCTTCGTGTAGTCGCGGACTTTCTGCACATAGGCGTTGGTCTCAGCGGTGGCCAGGTCGGACTCCTTCACGTTGCAGGCGAAGATGGTGGGCTTGTCCGTGAGCAGCCAGAACGTGCGCGAAATGGCCTTCTCCTCCGGCGTGAGCTGCACGGAGAGCGCAAGCTTGCCTTCGTTGAGGACGGGCTCGAATTTGGCGAGGACGGCGTCCTCGGCCACGGCGGCCTTGTCGCCCCGCTTCACGTCGCGCTGGATCTTCTCGCGGCGCTTCTTCACGGACTCCAGATCGGCAAGCACCAGTTCGGTGTTGATGACCTCGATGTCGCGGACGGGATCCACGCTGCCGGAAACGTGATGGATGTCCGCGTCCTCGAAGCAGCGCACCACCTGCACGATGGCGTCCACTTCACGGATGTGGGTGAGGAATTTGTTGCCGAGGCCCTCGCCCGCGCTGGCGCCTTTCACGAGGCCGGCGATGACCACGAACTCGATCGCCGCCGGGATCACGACGTTGGTCTTGGCAATTTTCTGGAGCACCGCGAGGCGCTCGTCCGGCACGGTGACGACGCCGACATTGGGGTCAATGGTGCAGAAGGGGTAGTTCGCCGCCTCAGCCTTGCGGGTGCGGGTGACGGCGTTGAACAGGGTGGACTTGCCGACATTGGGCAAGCCGACGATTCTGGCTTTCAACATAAGGGCCGCGAGCGTGCGCGGCGGCAGGAGCTTTGCAAGCGCAAAGGCGGCTCCGCACTGCCGGCTTGCCCCCCGCCCCGCCGCGCCTACATTGCCCGCGTGCCGGAGCCAGTCACCGCCATTCCCAACACGCTCGCCGCCGTGCGTGACCACACGCGCGTCTACCGCGACTTCACCTACGTCTATCCGGTCATCTCGCGGCGCTCCGGCGGTCTGTCCGTGGGCATCAACCTCAACCCGGACAAGGTCTGCAACTTCGACTGCGTTTACTGCGAAGTGGACCGCAAAACCCCCGGCAAGCCGGCCGGGGTGGACCTCGCCCAGCTGCGTGATGAACTGACCACGCTGCTCCGGTTCGCCCGCGACGGCGGCCTCGCCCGCGAGCCGAAGTTCGACGAGGCGCCGCCGGAGCTGACACGCACGCCGCGCGACATCGCCTTCAGTGGCGACGGCGAGCCGACCATGCTGCACAACTTTGACGAGTGCGTGCGCGTAGCCGCCGAGGTGAAGCGCACCGAGGGCCTCGCGCAGACCAAGCTCGTCCTCATCACCGACGCCGCCGGCCTCGACACCGCCAGCGTGCGGCGCGGCCTGGAGATCATGGACGCGAACCAGGGCGAAATCTGGGCCAAGCTCGACGCCGGCACCGAAGGCTATTACAAGCGCGTCAACCGCACCACCGTCCGCCTCGACCGCATCCTGCACAACCTGCTGCTCACGGCGCGCGTGCGGTCCATCATCATCCAGAGCCTGTTCCTGCGCCTGCATGGCGTGCCGATGCCGCCCGAGGAACTGGCCGAGTATTGCTTCCGCCTTGAGGAATTGGTCCACGACGGCGCACAAATCCGCGAAGTCCACCTCTACACCATCGCCCGCCCCACGCCCGAGCCGTTCTGCGGTCGGCTCACGAAGGTGGAACTCGAAGCGATGGCCGAAACCGTGCGCGCCAAGACCGGCTTGCGGGTGGTGACCTTTGACTGAAATGAGTCGCCGGCTGCTCATTTCGCTCGAGTTTTGCTATGGGATCAGGTTTTTACGTGATTTGGGAAACCAAGACCGACCCCTTGATTGCGTGGATAGCGCGTATACTTCTTTTGATTTTTTGTTTCCGCGCAATCGAGATGCAAATTGGCTGTTCGACATTGCGAGCGGGTTTCTCTGGCTAATCATGCTTCAGGCCGCGAATGACAAAGCCATGGAGCTGACGATTTCAAGGCCAGCACACAACGCCAAACACGGCAGAATTACCTATCGCGGAGACTATCCAGAACACGAGTGTGCACCGTATCCCGCAACAGTTTACCCCGCGCTTGTCCAAGTTGTTTTGAACCGTGGATGCAAAGTGAAAAGCGACTCTGCCTCTAAGTGCGGGACGTTAGCCCAGTTGGCAGCAGGTAACTCGAAAAGGGTGTTCGCAAACTGGCGATTCCACCTGAACCACGGGGATGGCACGCTGAAGTTTTTCCTGACATCTGGACCTTTCAAAGAATGACTGATTCCGCCCCCGCCTTGCTGACGGCCAACGAGCTGGTTGTTGCCTTCAATGACCGAGTCATCCTTGACCACGCCACGCTTGCACTGCACGAGGGCGATCGCGTCGGCCTTGTCGGGCGCAACGGCGCGGGCAAGTCCACCTTCCTCAAAGTGCTCGCCGGCCAGCGCACGCCGGACGCGGGCGAAGTGGCCGCGCGCCGCGACCTGGTCATCAGCTACCTCTCGCAGGAATTCACGCTCGATCCCGCCAAGAACGTCCTCGAAAACATCCGCGACGGGGCAAAACACGTGCTCGACCTCATCGCCGAGTTCGAATCCCTGCCCGCGCACTCGAAGCGCCACGCGGAGCTGGAAGCACGCATCGCCCAGCTCGACGGCTGGAGCCTTGATTCCCGGGTGGGCACCACCATGTCCCACCTCAACACCCCGCCGGGCGACCGTGACATCACCACGCTCTCCGGCGGCGAAAAGCGGCGCGTCGCCATGGCGCGGACCATTGTCGCGCGGCCGGACCTGCTGATCCTCGACGAACCGACGAACCATCTGGACCCCGAATCGATCGAGTGGGTCGCGGAGTTTCTGGAGAACTTCGGCGGCGCGTTCCTCGTCGTCACGCACGACCGCTGGTTCCTTGACCGCGTGACGAATCTCACCGTGGAGCTGCACGAGGGGCGCTTCTACTCCTACGAGGGTGGCTACACGGAATACCTGCTGGCCAAGGCCGAACGCCAGCGCGCGGAAGCCGTGGTGGAGCACAAGCGCCAGATGTTTCTGGAAAAAGAGCTGGAATGGGTCCGGCGCGGCCCGCGCGCGCAGCGCAGCAAGCAGAAGAACCGCTTCGAGCGCTACTACGAGACCGCGGCGCAAGCCGGGCCGGCGGTGGAAGAGGACATGGAGCTGGTCATCCCGCCGCCGCCGCCGCTCGGAAACCGCGTCGTCGAGCTGACCAATCTCGGCATCGAGCAGGGCGGACGCCGGCTCTTCAGCCACTTCACGTTCAACTTCGAGAACGGCCAGCGCATCGGCGTGGCCGGACGCAACGGGCTGGGCAAGACCTCCCTGCTCAAGGCCATCATCGGGGAAATCCAGCCCGCCGAGGGCACCGTGAAAACCGGCCAGCTCACCAAGTTCAACTATGTGGACCAGTCGCGCCTGCAACTGCGCGAGGACCGCACCGTCCTGGACGAAATCAGCGACGGCTCCGAGTTCGTCATCTGGGGCAACGGGAAGCTCTCCCTCCGCGCCTACCTCAAACGCTTCCTGTTCGCCGACGACCGCATCAGCCTGCCCGTGAAATTCCTCTCGGGCGGCGAGCGCAGCCGGCTCCTCCTCGCACGCATCCTCAAACAAGGCGGCAATTTCCTCATTCTCGACGAGCCGACGAACGACCTCGACCTGAACACCCTGCGCGTGCTCGAAGAGGCACTCATCGCCTTCCCCGGCGTCGTCCTCGTCGTCAGCCACGACCGCTACTTCCTCAACCGCGTCTGCACTGGGATCCTTGCCCTCGAAGGCGACGGGCGGGTCGCCTACAGCGTGGGCGACTACGACTACTACGTGGAAAAGAAGCGCCGCCTCGCTCCCGCAAACGTCACCAGCGCCGACGCCTGGGTGAGCCGGAAGTCCGAACCCGCCGCCGCGCCGGTGAAGCCCGCGGGCAAACCGCGCAAACTGAGCTTCAAGGAAACCCGCGAACTCGAAGGCATGGAGTCGGAAATCCTGAAAGTGGAACAGGAGATTGGCCGCATCGAAAACCTGTTCGCCGCTCCCGACTTCCACAAAACCCACGCCACCCAGACGAACGCCTTGATGGCCGATCTGGCTGCCCACAAGGAGAAGCTCAACCAGCTTTTCACCCGCTGGGAAGAGTTGGAAGCCATCAAGTCTGGCGCGGCCGCCGAATCCAATTAGGTCGGCGCTTACAGCCTAACCTCTGACTTCCGCGTTCATTTCGCCCCAGCGGAAGCCTTCGGATGGAAGAGCCGGCGGAACGCTCGTCCTACTCCAAACCGTATTTTTCAATCCACGCCTGCGGGATCGTGCCGAAGCTCAGCAGCCAGTCGTTGAACTGCTGCAAGCTCCAGCCGCGCCCAACCACGAGCCGCTGACGAAGACGCTCATTCTCCAGCCGTCCGAGCCAGTAGCTCATCGGCACGGTGGGCGACGCGGAATACCAGTTGATTTCCGCCTCGCTGCGGGCGCGCGTGAAACCGAGATGCTTGCGCAGATGCGCAGCGGCCTGCTCGTAACTGTAGCGGCCGGTCTGCAGCCGGATGTCCACGAGGATGCGATGCACGCGCCAAAGTGCGTCATGAAGCTGCTGCAGCTGCAGCCAGGGTGAGCGGTCAACGCGGAGGTCCACCATCATCTGCTCGCACCAGAGCGTCCAGCCTTCGTAGAACACCGCGTGAGCAAAGAGCCGCCGCCACTTGCGGGGGTGACGGTTCGCGGTGACGAATTGCAAGTGATGCCCCGGATAGGCCTCGTGCGCGGCGGTGAGGCTCAGGCCAAAGTGCTGCTGCCGCTCGGCCAGCTGCTCGGCTTCGGTTGTCTTCGTGAGGCTCAGGTCGTTGACCCAGAAGATGCCGCGCTGCCGTTTCTCAAACGCGCCCGGCGACGAGTAGGCGGCGGTCGGATACAGATGCCGCATGAACTCGGGCACGAGCCGCACCTGGAGTTCGTCGCCCTTCGGAAAGGTCACCGCTTTAGCCACGCGGAAACCCTCGGCGACACGCTTGGTTTCCGTGCGGTAAACGGTGGGCAAGTCGGTGCCCGGATTCCACGCGGCCCGCGCTTCGGAAATGATTTCCTCCGCAGAGCGGCCCTTGCCGAACCGCTTGCACGCCGCGTCCAGCAACCCACCAATGCGTTGCGCCTCGCCCAGCGCAAGGGACTCGATTTCAGCCAGCGAGTAATCCAAACCAATTTGCTCGCGCACGCGACGCTTCATCGCCTCCGCGCCGATGGCAAAGGACCCTTCCGGAGCCAGCGGGCGCTTCATCACCGCGTCGCAATATTCCTGCGCGGCCTTGCGCGCGGCCTTGGTTGAGGGCTTGCCCAAAAAGGTGTCCACCGCATCGAACAGCGATCCGGCTCCCGCATGGGTCTGCTGCATCACCTTCCGCCACACGCGCTCGGGCCGGGTGACGACAGCGGCATCTTCCGCCAGCAGGCGTGGCGTATCGCGCAGCACGCCGAGGATGTTTTTCCGGGCGCGCGCCGGCTCGTCATCGCCGCGCTGCAGCTCGTGTTGGAGGAGGTTGAGCACCTGGTCGAGCGCACCCGGTTCGAGTTCGTGTCGCCGGCGCGCGAACTCCTCGCATTCCTTGTTGAGCGTGGCGCGAAGCGCAAGGCGGTCGAGGTGCTGCTCGTTCGTCAGCTCGCGGGGATTGAGCGCGTCGAGGGCGGCAAGCGTCTGACGGCGGCGCTTCTCCTGTCGTTGCAGGTGGGTCAGCGTCGCGCGGCCGAGCTTGCCTTCACCCTCGCGCAGGCCGGTGTAATTGGCCCACACGGGATTCTCCGCCAGCGTGGTTTCAAAGTAGCGGTCGAGGACGCCCTCGAAGGCGCGTTGCGTTGCGTTCATGGGGCGTGATTGAAGCGGAAGTGCGTGCAAAAGGGAACGCTTTGGATTACCTGTCCGGCCCGCGCGTGAACCCACCGCTGCTCCATCGCCTGCTCCAAGAATGCCCCGTCGTGGTGACGGGCATGGGGGCTTTCTGCGGAGCCGGAGCCAGCGTGGGCGAACTTTGGCAAACTGTGTTGCACGGTGAATCTCCTGCCAACTGGCTGCCGGAGGAATTGTCGCCGGTCGGACTAAAAGTTGCCGGCTGCCGCGCGCCGAGTCCGCCCCCCACCCGCCTCACGCGCAAAATGGACCGTAGTGCGCAACTCGCACATGCGGCGGCACAGGAGGCGTGGAGTGCGGCGCGCTTGGATGTGCAACCGGTCGCACGGGAACGCATCGGTATCTTCGTTGGCACCTCGCGTGGTGCGGTGGGGAAGCTAACGGAGGCTTGTGCCGGCGGTTTGCAACCGCCGTCTGTGGCTCGCGACAGCTCGGAACCCGACCGGCCTGCTCACGCCCAAGGCGGCGACTGGAAGCCGCCGGCACGGCCCTCTGATGCCGCATACTGCTCGCTGGCCAACGTCAGCGGCATGCTTTCGATCGCCTTCCCCGCGCATGGACCGGCGCTGACAGTTTCGGCGACCTGTGCATCTGGCGCGGCGGCCATCGCACTGGCGGCCGAGCAGATTTTGCTGGGACACGTGGACACGGCGCTTGCAGGCGGGGTGGAAGCGCCACTCAACCCGCTCGTCATCGCCCAACTTCATGCCACCGGCATCCTTGGCCACGACACCGACCCGTGGTTGACGTGCAAGCCGTTCGACGCTGCGCGCAACGGCATCGTGCTCGGCGAAGGCGCGGGCTTTCTGGTCCTGGAATCACTCGCCTCCGCGCAGCGACGAGGTGCGCCTGTATTGGCCCGCCTGGCCGGCTGGGCACTGGCGGCGGAGGGGGTCGAGCGCGTAGGCATGGACCGGACAGGCGCGAGCCTGAGCCACGTCATCACCGAAGCGCTTGCGCTGGCAACAGCGGCTCCACCACAACTCAGCTACGTCAACGCGCACGGCACGGGCACTACGCTCAATGACATCGCAGAAGCCAACGCACTTCACCTCGCGCTCGGCGAGGCGTCGTCCAACGTGCCGTGTTCTTCGACGAAGGCCGTGACTGGCCACTGTCTCGGCGCTTCCGCCGCGTTGGAGGCAATCATTGCCATCCAAACGATTCAGAGCGGGCGTCTGCCGGGGACGGTGAATTGCCGCAACCTCGATCCGGAAGTGAAGTTAAACCTGCTGCGCGCCAACACCGGGCCGACAGCCGTTGAATCCGCGCTGTCCGTTTCCGCCGGCTTCTGGGGGAACCAGGCAGCGCTTTTGTTTCAGCCGGCCTGAACCGCGGCCGCAGCGCCATTTTCCTTCACCTTCAGCGGCGTGCCGCAGTTGAGGCAGAAGTTCGATTGCGGCGGGCAGTTCAGTTCGCAGTCGGGGCAGAGGATGTGCGCGTTCTTGTGGCGGCGGTGGATGATGAGGTTGCGGATGTAGGGAATCCAGGTGAACGCGTAGGCGAAGATGAAGACAGAGTCCTTTTGGTAGAAGAGCGCGTAGGCCAGCAGCAGCAGCGAGCCGCTCAAACTGAGCCACCAGAACGCCGAGGGCACAACGACCTGCTTGCGCTTTTCGGTGGCGTACCACTGGACGACGAAGCGGGAGAAGAACACGGCGTTCCCGAGCCAGCCGACGACTTTCCAGACGTGCCACTCGATCCCAAGAAACTTCCCGCCCGGGAAGAGAAGTGAGTCCATGCCGCAGCGTGAACGGATCCGGGGAAGTTGAGAAGGCGAAACCGGATGATGGGCTGAGAAATTGCCGGCCATCAGATGGGCTCAGTCGAACGACAAACACATCACCGCAAGGGAAGCGAGTTGGGGTGAGAATCTTGCGCAAGGGTGGGCAGCTCCGGAAAATAACGGCGCTCACCGCCCCCGCTTCGTAACGGTCAACTTCGACCGCTGCGATCGGGCGTTTGCACGTTCTAACCTCGCACTCACTTGTCCTTTGCTTTCTTCGCCGCTTTGCCCGGGTTGGGGCTTTCGAAGAGCGGCTTCACGTTCGCCTTGTCCCATTCGGCATAGGCGGCCTGTAAGCGAGCGAGCACGGCGGGTTGCTCGGCGGTGAGGTCTTTCGCCTCGGCAATGTCGGTGGCGAGGTTGAAAAGCTGCGGCTTCGCGGACTCCCCTTGCACGAGCTTCCAATCGCCTTCGCGCACGGCGGAACGCGCCCCGCCGCCCGCGCGCCAGAAGAGCCGTTCGTGCGGTGCGCCGGTCTTCGCGCCGGTGAGGAACGGCAGCAAGTCCACGCCCTCGGGCACGTGCGCGGCGGGCACTTTCGCACCGGTCAGCGCGACGGCGGTGGCGAAGACATCCAGCGAATGGACGGGCGGCGCGAAGTCTTTTCCCGACGGCAATTTGCCCGGCCACGAAATCAGGAATGGCACGCGCACGCCGCCTTCAAAGACGCTGCCCTTCGCGCCGCGCAACGGCGTGTTGTCGCTGTGCGTCACGCCGACGGGCCCGCCGTTGTCGCTGAAAAACCACACGAGCGTGTCGGCGTCCTGGCCGGAGTCGCGGAGCGCCTTCGTCACGGTGCCGATGGCGTCATCGAGGCCCACGACGAGGCCGGCGTAGTTGCGGCGGGTTGGGTCCGTGATGGCGCGGACGCGGTCGAGGTGCTTGTCCGTGACTTGCAGCGGCGTGTGCGGCGCGTTGAAAGCGAGGTAGAGAAACCACGGCGAGCCTTTGCGCTGCGCGATGAACTTCGCGGCTTCGTCACCGAGCACGTCGGTGAGGTAGCCGGCGAGCGGCTCGGGCTGGCCGTTGCGGTTCATCGGGATGCTGTATTCCGTGCCGCCCTTTGCGCCGGGCAGGTAACTGTGGCCGCCGCCGAGCAAGCCGAAGTAGTGGTCGAAGCCGCGGCGGTTCGGATGAAACTGCGGGTGCGCGCCGAGATGCCACTTGCCGACTGCTCCCGTGAAATAGCCTGCGGTCTTCAGCACCTGCGGAAGCGTGGTCTGCGAAAGCGGCAGCCCGGCGACGGTGCTTTCCGGCAGCCACGCGGGATTATTCTCATGGCCGAAGCGCTGCTGGTAACGGCCCGTGAGCAGGCCCGCGCGCGTGGGGCTGCAAAACGGGTGCGTCACGTAGCCGCTCGTGCAGCGCACGCTGCGTTTGGCGAGCGCGTCGAGATGCGGCGTGGGGATGTCCTTGCAGCCTTGGAAGCCGACATCCGCGTAGCCGAGGTCATCCGCGACGATGACGAGGATGTTCGGCGGCTTCGGCGCGGCGGAGGCGGAAGTGATTAGTAGGAAGTGATTAGTAATTAGTAAGGCGAGCGCGAGCGGCAGGGCGGTTACAAGGGTAGTTTTCATAGGCGTTAACCAGCGATTCGGCGAATTGCAGTTTGTATGTTCTCAAGTCCACCAGCCTCGTTTGGCCGTTCGACGAACTCGCGAAGGAGTGGCAGTGCATTCCGAGCAACGGGGCCGAGGCTGCCAAGCGCGAAGACTGCGTTCCACCGGTCCGATGCCGACTCACCAGAGCGCAACCGCTCGACAAGCAAGGGCACGGCCTCATCCGCCCACTGCGGATAAAACCCAAGCCCTTCGATGGCGGAGCCGCGAACGGAAACATCTCGATCACTGGCGAGGGCCAGCAGGGTTTGAAATGCCGCCCAGCTTGGAGTCCGGCATATGGCGCGGACGCAGTAAACACGCACAGCGCTGTCCGCTGAGGCGAGCATCTGCGTAACTTGACGCAAGAGCGGCGCGGCCAATGGAGAGAAGTGCTTTAGGGCCTGCAAGGCTGCGCACTGACTGAGGTAATCACCTCGCTCCAATGCTTCCGTGACCACTCGAAGAGACCGCTCCGCCGCTTCCGGGAAGTAGCCGAGTGCCTCGACAGAGCGTGCGCAAACCTGCGGATGTTCCTCCCGGCCGTTCGCAATGAGCAATTCGACAGACCTCTTTCGTTGGTCGCGGCTCAACCGGCTTGCTTGGGCCAAGGCGCCCACACCTTCCGCCCCCGCACTTCGCACGCTAGCTTGTTGGTGGGCCAAAAAGCCAATGAGCGAGTCGCCCGCCAGACTGCCGACTGCCGCCAGTGCGTGTGCTGCGAAAGTCGGCTCTGGACCGGGAGAATCGGCCAGTAACGATACTGCCGCTGCGCCCCGCTCTCCCAAAACTGCAAAAGCCGCCGCGGCTCGCTGCGCCGCCCGGCCACCACGTTGGATTTGGTTCACCAGTTCAGGCACCGCGTTAGCACCGATTTCGCTCACGGCAGCTTCAGCTAACTTTCGGTCAGATTCCGAAGCAGCGACATCCAAGCGACGCAGCCAATGAGCCAACGGCTTGCCGTTGGAAATCAGAATTGGGTCTTTACGTCGCGGGGCCATTTTCGGCTTCTGAGTCAATCGAACTGAAGCGGACTAATCACTAATTACTAATCACTTCTTCTTCCCCGCCTTCTTCGCCGGCGCGGCCTCCAGCTTCGCCTTCAACTCCGCCGCGAGCTTTTCCTCCTGCGCAGTGAGCCAGGTCTCGTAGCCTTTCGCTCGGCCGCCGACGTATTTGTAGGTGTCGAAGATGGCGGCGTCACCGAGGGCACGCGGGTCCTGCTCATCGCGGAGCATCTGCATCATTTGGTAGCGCAACGCTTCCAGCTTCTCGCGGTGCGCGAGGTCGTGCGCAAGGTTGTTCACGGCCTGCGGGTCGCGGCGCAGGTCGTAAAGCTCGTCGGGCTGGCGTTTGCCATAGCAAAGTTCGTAGAAGTGCCCGCCGAGCAGCTTGATGACTTCTTTGGACGGACCGGGATCGCAGTTCCCGAAATCGGTCTCCGGATTGCCCACAGGCCAGCGGTCGGGATGGAAATTGTGGACGTAGAGGAAGTCGCGCGTGCGCAGGGCGCGAACGGGATAGCCCAGGTCGTTCGGACGGCCGATATCGTGACGCTCCTTGCCCACGAGCATCGTGTCGCGGTTCTCGACCCAGCCGGATTTGTCCGAGCGCAGGAGGTTCACGAGGCTTTTGCCCGTCATCTGCGCATGAGGCTTGAGGCCGGCAAGTTCCAGGTAAGTCGGGGCGAAGTCGCGCACGTTGATGAAGTCCTCGACCACGCGGCCGGGCTTGATGGCCTTGCCCCAGCGCATCGCGAGCGGCAGGTGGAAGCCGTCCTCGTGGATCTGGCCCTTCACGTAGGGGAACGGCATCCCGTGGTCCGACGTGATGATGATGAGCGTATTGTCGAGCTGCCCGGCAGCCTCCAACGCCTTCAGCGCACCGCCGATGTGCGCGTCGGCATACTCGACCTCGACCGCGTAGTCCGCGAGGTCGCGGCGCACGATGTCGGTGTCCGGCAAATACGCGGGCACCTTGATGTCGGCGAGCTGCTTGCCGAGGCGCACGCCGGAGTTCCACTCATAGGCGCGGTGCGGTTCCTGAAAACCCATCCAGAAAGAGAACGGCTTGGCCGGGTCGCGCTGCGCGAGGAAGGCGGCGAAATTCTTCGTGTAATCGTTGCGCCCGATGCCTGACGCGGGCGGCTCGGCTTTGTGTTCGTCGAAGCTCGGCCCCGCCGGATTGCGCGTGCGTTTCGCAAGTGTCTTGAAATCACCCGGCCCCCAGCCCTTGCCCGTGAGGCCGATGGTGTAGCCGGCCTTCTCCAGCAAGTCGGGGTAAACTTCAAAGCCGTCCGGAAAATAGCCGCCGTGCGAGACGGCTTCCTTGAGCTGCCAAGTGTTGCGTCCGGTGAGAATGCTCGCGCGGCACGGACTGCACTTGGGGTTCGAGGTAAACGCGTTCTTGAACAGCACGCCCTCGCGCGCCACGCGGTCAAAGTTCGGCGTCTTCACCCAAGTCGAGCCGTAAGCGCCGGCGTCGCGCCAGCCCCAGTCGTCGAAGATGATGAAGAGGATGTTCGGGCGCGGCTCGGCGGCGGCGAGGGAAGTATTCAGTAAGCAGTGTTCAGTGAGCAGTATGGTCAGCAGTGCGACGAGCAGACCCATCACCTTCTCCCTTCGCGCAGCGAGGGGAGAAGGTGGCCGAAGGCCAGATGAGGGGTGCGAAAGCCAACGGCGTCCGAGCCGACCCCTCACCCCGGCCCCCTCCCCTTGCCGCGCAAAGGGAGAGGGAGTCGAGGCGCACGGTGACAACGGTGCGAGCGAGTCAGGTTTAGGGAGGCAACGGGGCGAATGCATGGCGGGAGAGGTTCGGTGACTGGACTGACTACTGGACACTGGAAGCTGAACACTGGTTACTGCCGCTTCCCCTTAGTTTCCTCCGGCAGCAACACGCGTGGCTTCGGCTCCGGCATCTGCGCGAGCACGGCAGCGAAGCGGGCGCGCGCGGCCTTCGCGTCCGGTTCGTTCGAGTCCGTCACGTCGCGGTAGCCGGTGCCGTCGCGGCTCGTGCCGCAGTCGAAGAGTTTGCCGCCTTTGTTGCCGAACGGGATTTCCAACAACCAGCGCTCGTCGCGCAGCACACGGCCGTCGTCGAGATGGCTGTAAATCCAGTCGCGGTGGCGCGGCTTTTCGCCGCGCAGCACGGGGGCAAAGCTCGTGCCGTCGAAGAAGCGGTCTTTCGGGAGCGTTGCGCCGGACAGGTCCGCGAGCGTGGGATAAATGTCCGTCAAGTCCGCCACCGCGCGCGAAACCACGCCGCGCTTCACGTCCGCGCCCCACAGGATGCCGGGCACGCGCGCGCCAAGTTCGGTGGGCGTGCCTTTGCCGTCGCCGGCGGTGCCGTTGTCGCCGACGAAGAAGACGTAGGTGTTCGACGCGAGGCCTTCGGCCTGCAGCGACGCGAGCAGCTTGCCCATGAGGTGGTCGAGGTATTCGAGGTTGGACTTGAGGCTCGCGGGCACACGTGCGCCGGGCCGCGCCGGGTCGGGCGTCTCGACGCGCGGGCCGTGCGTGAGCACCGAGGTGTAGTAAATAAAGAAGGGCTTTTCCCGGTGCCGCCGCGCGAAGTCGATGACGAAGTCGTTGAAGAGGTCCGGGCCGAAGTCCGTGGGCCTTGTCGGCAGATACTCGCCGTTCTGCAGAATGCTCGGGTGCCAGTAACGCGAATGCAGTCCGTTGTTTGGCTCGCGGCCGGAATGCTTCACGCCAGCGGGCAGATTGATCTCGTAGGCCCACATCCGATACTCGTCGAAGCCCGTGTCGCGGATGAGCGTGGGCAGCTTGCCGGAGAGTTGCCATTTACCCGACAGCGCGGTCGCGTAGCCGCGCGTCTTGAGCAGGTCGGCGAAGGTGAAGCGGCGGCCGATGTCTGTCTCCGGCGAGCCGGGCGCGGGGATGAACGCCTTGTTGTTCATGCCGAGGTAGCCGGTGCGGAAGCCGTATTGCCCCGTCATCAACTGCACGCGCGTCGGCGTGCACAGCGGCGTGGCGAAGAAAGTCTCGAAGCGCAATCCCTCGGCGGCCATGCGGTCGAGGTTCGGCGTCTGGTGAAGTTTGCTCCCGTAGCAACCGAGTTCCTTCGCCCCGAGGTCGTCGGCGAGGATGACGATGAAATTCGGCGGGCGCGAAGCGGCTTGCGCCGCGAAGCTCCAAATTCCAAATTCCATGCTCCAAATAAACACCAAACACCAAGCTCCAAATCGCTGGCGAAGATGCGAACCCGCTCCGTGGTTTGGAGCTTGGAACTTGGAGCTTCTTTGGAGCTTGGTGCTTGGGAGTTGGGATTTCATTTCGCAATCGGCGGCAGCTTCGCCGCGAGCAATGCCCGCAGTTCCTTCAGCACGGTCGCGTGCTTCGGGTCGTTGGCCAAGTTGGTGAACTCGTGCGGGTCGGCGGCGTGGTCGTAGAGTTCGATGCCGTTCCGGCCCTCGTCCCACTCGGTGCAGCGCCAGCGCGTGGTGCGGACGCTGCGGCCCCAGTGCTCCGCCTTCGCGCCGCGACGAGCTTGCGTGAACGCGCCTTCGTGGAAGCTAGCCAGCGGATTGTTGAGCACTGGTCGAAGTGACTTGCCCTGCAAATTCGCGGGCGCAGGCACGCCGGCGAGGTCGCAGAGCGTGGGATAAACATCGAGCAACTCCACGAGGCTCGCGCTGCGCTGGCCGTTGCCCTTCGCGCCGGGCGCGGCGACGAGGAACGGCACGCGCGCGCTTTCCTCGAAGAGGCTGCGTTTGTGCCACAGCCCGTGCTCGCCAAGGTGCCAGCCGTGGTCGGCGGCGAAGACGACGATGGTGTTTTCCTCCAGCTTGAGCCGCTTGAGGGCGTCGAGCACGCGGCCCGCCTGCGCGTCCATGTAGCTCACGGTCGCGAGGTAGCCGCGAATGGCTGCGCGCCGCTGGTCGGGAGTGGTGGTCAGCGCGTAGCCGGGCACGGAGCCGTTGCGCGCGGGCGCGGGGATGTCCGCCTCGTCGTCCGCCGGCTCGGTCGGGAGCTGGATGGAGTCGAACGGATACAGGTCAAAATACTTCGCGGGCGCGACCAACGGCAGGTGCGGCCGATGAAACCCGACCGCGAGGAAGAAGGGCTTTGCTGGGTCGCGCTTCTCCAGCCACTCGATGGCGGTCTTCGCAAAGTTCCCGTCCACGAGGTCGTCGTCCGTGCCGGTGGTCTCGGTCCAGGGCAACCCTTGCTTCTTGCCGGTCTCGACCTTCACCGCGCTCTCACGCTTCGGCGGGTAAGGCCGCTCGTCCTTGAACGGCGTCCCGAAATCCCACGCCTGCGGGTCGTCCATGCTTTCCAAGCCCGTGGGCACGCCGAGGTGGAAAATCTTTCCGCAGCGAGCGGTGGCGTAGCCATTGCGGCGAAAGTGGTGCGGCAGTGTCACCACCCCGGGGATGTTTTTGTAGAGATTGTCCGCGTTGTCCGTCACGCGCGTGGTGTTCGGGCGCAGGCCGGAGAGCATCGAGGCGCGGGAGGGATTGCAGTGCGGGAGCTGGCAATACGCGCGCTCGAAGAGCACGGCGCGCTTGGCGAAAGCGTCGAGGTGCGGCGTCTTCGCCACCGGATGGCCGTAGCAGCCGAGCGTGGCCGCGAGGTCATCGGACATGAGGAGCAGGACGTTCGGCTTCGGCGCAGCGGAGGTTTTGAATGCCAGGAAGCCGAACGCACACACGAGCGCGAGCGGGACGGATCGGAAGGGCTGCATGCCTTGGAGGTTTATCAAGGTGGGCGGCGGATGAACATGGATTTATCCACTTTTGCCCGCGTGCCTCGCGACATGAGCCTGTGCAGGGCTCGGACATCAGCAAGCCTGACAACAGAAAAAGACGCTCTGAAGTGAAGAATCTGTGGGGTCGCAAGTTGACGATGCGCGGGCTTTGGTCTTCTATTAGCTCATGCAATTGTCCAGCCTCAAGGTGTTCTGCGACCTCAGCGAGACGGAGAGCTTCACCAAAGCCGCCCAGATTAACGGCGTCACCCAGTCCGCCGTCAGCCAGCAGATCAGCGCGCTCGAACGGCAGTTCAAAGCCATGCTCATTGAGCGGAGCAAAAAGAAGTTCCGCCTCACCCGCGAGGGCGAAATTCTCTACGACTACAGCAAGCGCATCTGCCAGACCTACGACGAGCTGCACAACAAGCTTCAGGAGGTGAGGGACATCGTGTCCGGCTCCATCCGGGTGGCAACGATTTACAGCATCGGGCTGCACGACCTGCCGCCCTACATGAAGAAGTTCCTCAAGGCGTATCCGACGGTAAAAATCCATGTCGAGTATCGCCGCGCCAACCAGGTGTATGATGACGTGCTGGGCAACGTCGTGGACCTTGGCCTCGTCGCCTATCCGAACAAGGATCCGCGTTTGGAGATCGTCCCGCTGCGCAAGGACCGGATGGTGCTGGTGTGCCATCCCCAACATCCCTTTGCGAAGCTCAAGACGATCCCCATCGCGTCGCTCGCCGGGCAGAAGTTCATCGGTTTCGAGCCGGACATCCCAACCCGCAAGGCCATCGACAAAATACTGAGGGAACACGAGGTGACCGTGCAGACGGTCATGGAGTTTGACAACGTGGAGACCGTGAAACGCGCCGTGGAAATTGATGCCGGCGTATCCATCCTGCCCCAGACAACCATCGCGCAGGAAGTTTCCAAGGCCACGCTGGTGCAGGTGCCCTTCGAGGGCGAGGAGTTTCACCGTCCGCTGGCCGCATTGTTCAAGAAGAACAAAGTGCTTTCGCCAGCCATGAAGCAGTTCCTTGCCATCGTGAAGGAATCCTGATGAGCCGGCCACGGCTGCTTGCGAGCACCGGCCGCATCGCCCCAGACGAGCATGACCTCCAAGGAAGCGCTCATCGCCCTGAACCTGATTGAGCACGTCGGGCCGGTGCGCGTCCGACAACTGCTCGACCATTTTGGCGATGCCCCGGCCATCTTGCGTGCGGGCAAGCAGCAGCTCCTCCAAGTCCGCGGCATCGGAGAAGAAACGGCGGATGCGATCTGCGGATGGGAAAGCGGCATCGACCTCGCCGGCGAGCTGAAGCGCATCGGAGAATTTGGCTGCCACGTAATCACGCAGGAGGATGCGGAGTATCCCGAACTGCTGCGCCAAATCTACGACCCGCCCATCGTGCTCTACGTGAAGGGCACACTCACCGCACAGGACAAGAACGCCATCGCGCTCGTCGGTTCCCGGCAGACGACCAGTTACGGCACGGAGACCGCCCGCAAGTTCGCCTACCAGCTCGCCTACATCGGCGTGACCGTCGTCAGCGGTGGCGCCCGGGGCATTGACACCGGCGCCCACCAGGGCGCGCTCGCCGCGAAGGGCCGCACCATCGCGGTGCTGGGCACGGGCATCAACCTCGTCTTCCCACCGGAGAACGCTGAACTGTTTGAGCGCATCGCCGCCAGCGGGGCCATCATCACCCAGTTCCCGTTCAACCGCCCCGCCGACAAACAGACCTTTCCGATCCGCAACCGCATCGTCGCAGGCATGACGCTCGGCACCGTCGTCGTGGAGGCCAACCTCAGCAGCGGCGCCCTCATCACGGCGAACTTCGCCACGGACTACGGCCGGCAGATCTTTGCCGTGCCGGGCCGCGTGGACTCGCCGCGCAGCAAGGGCTGCCACGACCTGATCAAAAAGGGCGCAAAGCTCTGCGAGGGCGCGGACGACATTCTCAGCGAGTTCGAGTATCTCTTCCCGGCCATGAACCGGCCCGCTTCACCGGCCGAGACCGGCGTGCTGCCCGCGCTTTCCCTTTCGGAGAACGAAACCAAAATCCTCGCCGCGGTGGGCGAGGACGAGACGCACATTGACGAAATCATCCGTGCCAGCGGCCTGCCTGCGTCCGCCGTGTCCGTCGGATTGCTTGGTTTGGAGATGAAGCGCATGGTGCGGCAACTGCCCGGGAAACTGTTCATCCGCACTCGATGACATGATCTGCCTCGGGAGGCATGACCCCGCTGCCTTGAGCTTCGTTCACTGACTGACCCGCAGGCGGTAATACTCCCCAGTGGCCAAACTCGGCGTGATGTTCACCGCAAGGCTGCTGCCGCCGGCCACCACCGGGCTGCCCACCGTGACCCAGCTTCGCAGGTCGGCACTGCGCTCAACCACATACGTGCGGCCGGCCGCACTCGGGAAACTCAGCGTGACTTGGCCCGCCGCTGCCGAGGTCAGCGTCGTGCGGAAGACCGACGCGGCGTTGCGCGGGTCCGTGCCGGCGATGGCTTCCTGAGCCTCGGTCAACGTGTCGCCGTCGTCGTCGTCCTCCGTGCTGTTCGCGAGCGTGAGTGTGAGCGCGCGCTCGCCGGTGAAACCACCGCCGTCGGTCCAACGCACGCGCACTCGCAGCGTCGGCGCGGTTTCGAAGTCCAGCGGCGCGGCCAGCAGCAGCCGGTCGCCGGTGACGGTGAATCGCGCGTTGTCGGTCGCGCCGTCGCCGGACACGAGCGCGTAATCCACCGCCACGCCCGAGGCCACGCCGCCGCCGCGCAGTCGGGCGATTTCCGTGCCGGGCGCGCTGGCCTCGCTGATTTCGGTGCGCGTGAGCCCCACGGGGCGCGGCCCGGCGTTGCCGAGGAGGCCCACGATGTCGCGGGCTTCGACGAGATTGACCGTCGCACGGCGCGTCGCGGCGTTGGCGACGAGGTTGGTGTAAAAGGCCCGTCGCTCGTCGCGTTCGCTGCTGCTCAAGGCGGCGGGGGCGGCGCTCGGGTCCCACGGCGGCACGGCGTATTGCGAAGGATGGCGGCTGGGCGATTGATAGACGTAAGTCCAGGCCGATTGCTCGGAGAAGAGGTCGTTGTCGTGCAGCTTCACGCCGGTGAAGAACGGGGCCGTCGCCCCGCTGCTGGCGCGGGCTTGGGCGAAGGCGAGGTCGAGCGAGGTGACGGGGTTTGTCCCGCGATAGTTCTCGATCAGCTTCCAATCGTAATGCTCCGGGCGCAGGTCGAGGCCATTGCGAACGTCGCCGAGGTTGATGGCGGTGGCGCGATGTTCGACCAGCAGGCCCGCGCCCGCTGCCGCGAAGTAGCTGTGCACGAGCGAGCTGACCGATATGTCCGCGTTCGCCCCCACGACGGTCGGGGCGTAGCCCATGAGCGCGGTGAGTTTGGCGTAGCCGCCGCTGCTGGCGGTGGGCTGGCCGTTGGTGAGGTTCAGGCCACTGGACTCGTATTGCGCGATGCTGTTCGAGGTCGAGGCGGCCCACGCGAAGTTGTTCGCGTAAGGCTTCGGTGCGCGGACGTGGTAGCCCATGTTGACCCACGCGGAGCTTTGCAGCCGGCCCAGCAGGTCGGGCGCGAGCGACTCGATGAGGTCCGTCTGCCACGTCGTGAAGAACACGTCCACGGGCACGCCGCTGGCTTCGTGCTGGTTCAGCAGCGTGCGCAGCTCGGCGATGCTGTTCGAGGGATAGGCGAAGTCCTGCCAGTTCAGTGAGAAGGAGACGTTGTCCGCCGGGCGCTCAAAGACGCTGGCCTGAGCGGCGAAAGGCGCGTTGGTCCACACGGCGTGAATCGTCTCGAAGTTCGCGACGGTGAAGCGGCCCGCATCGCGCCAGCGGCGGATGGTGTCGAGCTGCGCACGGATGACGGCGCGGTTGGACTCGGTGAGCATGTCGCGGTGGTTGAACACTTTGTAGGCGGTCCAGAGCTTGTTGCTGTGCGCGAGTTGGCCGGATTCGAGCAGCGCGAGCAGGCGGTTGTGCTCGTGCAGGTCGTTGCTCCAGTTGCCGATGGCGGCGATTTGGCCGGTGGGCAGGTCGGTGAAAAAGGTGTTCGTCCCGGCGGGCCGCCACAGCCCGGAAGCATTCGGGTCCTTCGTGTGGCTGGGCGAACCAGCGCCCATGAGCAAGCGCGGCCGCCACGCGTAGCCGGGGTATTTCGCGCTGTTGAGGCCGTCAGCATCGGCAACGAAGCGCGGCCAGTTCTGGAACATTTCGCCCGCCGTCGGGTCATAGACGTGCCCGCCCACCACGCCCGAGGGCGTCACGCCCAGCACGGAGAGCAGGTAGGCCACATCGGCGTAATTGTAGCCTTGCGACTCGTGGGAATGCGGGTCCAGTTCCACGCCGTAGTGGCGATGCAGGTGGAGCATGAGGTTCGTGCCGCCGGTGTTGGTGGACGCGGTGAACGTGTAGTTCGAGCCGCCCGGCACTTCGAAGCGCCGCACGCCCTCCAGCATGTTCCACTCGAACTGGCAATTCCACGGCAGCGTGCGCGTGCGGCATTCCTCGGCGAACCACAGGATGGCGTCTCGCCATGCGAGGTAGTTGGTCAACTGCGTGCTGCGGAAGTCGGGGGTGTTCGCGGGTGGCGTCCCGCCCGGTTCCTCGCTGTGAACGGCGATGCCGAAATACACCGTCGGCACGGTCTGCGCCGCGGCAGACATGGTGGCGCACCCCGCCAGCGCGAGGCCGGCGACAAGGAGGAGCAGGAACGTTTTCATAATGTCTCTGCCTGCCTATGGCCAGTCTGTGGGCGGGGATTACAGGGTGAGGGAAAGTTTTTTGCGAAGGCAACGGGAGGGGGAAAGTAATCAGTATGCAGTGTTCAGTGTTCAGTGACCGGACGAAGGCACGAAGCGCGTCCGACTGACTACTGACTTCTGACTACTGACTACTGAACACTGCTCTTCATTTCCCCGCCGTCTCCCGCTACGCTCGCGCCGCCGATGCCAGCCGCGCCCCAACCCGAAGGCCCGTTTCCGAACACCCGCTGGAGCCGCGTCGTGCGGTTGCGCGAGACGGACGCCGTCGCCCGGCGGGCCGCCCTCGAGGAGTTGTGCCAGACCTATTTGCGCCCGGTGACGCTTTATCTCGCGGCGCTGGGTGGTGGGCAGGACGCCGAGGATATCGCGCAGGATTTCTTCGCGACCTTTCTCCGCCAGGCCGGCTTTGAGCGCGCGGACCCGAACATCGGCCGGCTGCGCGCCTACCTGAAGACCGCCGCGCGCCACCACTTCCTCCACTGGAAGCGCGACCACGCCACGCTCCGCGCCGGCGGCGGCGTGGCTCACACGAGCTTGGAGGAACTCGCCGGCGAACTGCCCGGCGACGACGCTCCGTCCGCCGCCGCCTACGACCTCGATTGGGCGCTCGCCGTCCTCGGCCAAGCCCTCGCCGCCCTGCGCGCTGGCTATGCGGAGCGCGGGCGCACGGAACTCTTCGAGGCGCTCAAACCAGCGTTGCTCGGCGCGGGTGAAGCCCTGCCCGCGAGCGTTGCGGAGCAACTCGGCCTCACGCCCAACGCCCTCGCCGTCGAGCAACACCGTGCCCGCCGCCGACTCGCGGAACTTCTCCGCGCCGCCGTCGCCGACACCGTCGCTGACCCGCGTGAAGTCGAGCCGGAGCTGCGCCACCTCCTCGCTGTCCTCGCCCAGCGCGGCGAACGCGAAGGCACGCGAACGCCCCCGTCCGCAGTTCCCGCCACTTCCGCCGATGCCTGACGCGCCCGCCAACTGCCCCCAATGCGGCGCGGCCCTTGACCGCATTGAAGGCCTGTGCCCCGCGTGCATCGCGCGCTCGATGAACTCGCTGCTCGACCTCGCGGGGGAGGCGACCGTCACCGAAATTCCCGGCTACGAACTTGGCCCGCCGCTCGGGCGCGGAGGCATGGGCGAAGTTTTCTCCGCCCGCCGCCTCACCGATGATTCCGCCGTGGCTGTGAAACTCGCCCTGCCCGGCGCGCGCCTCGACACCCCGACCGCCGAGCGACTCACGCGCGAGGCCGCCGCGCTCGCGCGCCTCGACCACCCGCGCGTTGTGCGTGTGCTGGACTCGGGCTTCACTCGCGATGGCCGGTTCTTCCTCGTCACCCCGCTTGCCACTGGCGGCGACCTCGCGCAACTCCTTCGCGCCGGGCCGTTGCCCACCGGAGCCGCGCTCGAACTCTTCCGCCAAATCCTCAGCGCCGTTGCCGCCGCCCACACCGCCGGCATCCTGCACCGCGACCTCAAGCCCGCGAACGTCCTGCTCGATGGGCACGGCGGCGTGTGGGTCGCCGACTTCTCACTCGCCCGCGTGGCCGATGCGCCGGGCGGCGTGACAGTCACCGCCACCGGCGATGTCTTTGGCACGCCGTATTATCTCGCACCCGAAGTTCGCCACGGCACCGCGCCCGTGGATGCGCGGGCGGATGTCTTTTCGCTCGGCGTGTTGCTGCACGAACTCCTCACCGGCCGCGTGCCGATGGGCCATTACCAGCCCGCTTCGCGCACCGTGAAGGTGCCCCGCGCACTCGACCAACTCATCGCCCGCTGCCTCGCCGAATCGCCCACCGAACGCCCGGCCAACGCGGGCGAGCTGCTCGAACAATTCGAGGCCGCCCTCCGCGCGCGCTTGCCCGAGTGGATTAAGTGGCTCCTCGTCGGCCTGTTCCTCGTCGCTGCCGTGCTCAATTGGCAGCGGAACCAACCCGCGCCGCCCGCAGCCAGTTCAGTTGTTCCCACGCCTGCGCCGACGAACACCGCGCCCGCCTTCCCATCCCCCGCGCAGGCCACCCGCGAACAGCCGTGGACCAATTCGCTCGGCATGAAGTTCGTGCCCGTGCCGGACGTGGCGGTTCTCTTCAGCGTCTGGGAAACGCGCCGCGCCGACTTCGACGCCTTTGCTCCTCACGGGCCGCAGCACGTCGCCGCGACGAACGCCCCGTGGCGCACGCCGCCCGGCCCCGCCGAGCCGACGCATCCCGTGACCGGAGTGGATTACCCGGCAGGGCGGGCGTTTTGCGACTGGCTCACCACGCGCGAGCGCGCCGCCGGACGGTTGCGTGCGACCGAGTCTTATCGCCTCCCGACCGACGCCGAGTGGAGTCGCGCCGCCGGGCTCCGCGACGAACGTGGCGAGTCACCCGAGGAGCGCGAGCGTGCCCGATCGGGCGAGCGCGGTCACTACGTGTGGGGCCGCACGTGGCCGCCGCCGTTCAGCGGAGTGCCGGCGAATTTCCGCGCTGCCGAAGCGCTGGCGACGGGCGGCCACAGCCAGTTGCGGCACAATGACGGCTGGCCCTTCACCGCGCCGGTGGGGAGCTTTCCCGCGAACGAGTTCGGCCTCTTTGATTTGAGCGGGAACGCCGCTGAATGGTGTTCCTCGCGCTGGAATGACCGGTCCGACGAACTCGTGCTGCGCGGCGGCAGTTGGGACCAAAGCGCCCCGGACGCGCTGAACCTCGCGACGCGCCAAACCGCGCTGCCCGTGACGCGCCGGCCCGGCTTCGGCTTCCGCGTGGTGCTGGAGTTGAGCCTCGGCCCGTGAGGCGGGCTTCGATGCTGTTCCACGAGCATTGATTTGCTAGAATGGCTTCATGCAACGCCTTTTCCTATCGCTGCTCGCCTGTCTGGCTAGCGTCGCCGTGGCCGCCGAGCGCAGGCCCAACTTCATCTTCATCCTCGCGGACGACCTCGGCTGGGGCGACCTCGGTTGCTACGGCCATCCACATATCAAGTCGCCCAATCTCGACCGGCTCGCAAAGGAAGGCACGCTGTTCACTCAGTTCTACGTGAACGGCTCCGTGTGTTCGCCCAGCCGGTGCGCGTTCTTCACCGGCCAGTATCCGTCGCGCCACAAGATCCACGGTCACTACGCCACGCCCGAGCAGAACACCGCACGCGGCATGAGCCAGTTCCTCGACCCGAAAGTCCCCAACGCCGCCGCGCTGCTCAAGTCCGCCGGCTACGCGACCGCGCACATCGGCAAGTGGCATCTCGGCAGCAACTCCGGCGGCCCGGACCCCGGCGCGTATGGCTTCGACTTTGTCGGCAGCACGGAAAAGGGCGGCGCGAACGGCCCGGAGGACAACCAGTTCTACCGTGCCAAATCCACCGAGCTGTTCGTCAACGAGGCGCTCAAGTTCATCGAGACGAATAAGGAAAAGCCCTTCTACCTTCAGCTCTGGACGCTCGTCCCGCACGCGACGCTGAACCCGACGCCCGAGCAGATGCAGCCTTATGCGCGCTTCCGGGCCGGCGGCGCGAACTTCCCGCACGCCAGCGCCGCCGAGATCTTCTACGCCAGCGTCACGGACCTCGACACGCATGTCGGGCGGTTGCTCGACGGCTTGGAGAAACTCGGGCTCACGAAGGACACGCTCATCCTCTTCAGCAGCGACAATGGCCCGGAGGACATCCACATCGGCAACGCCGGGCACAGCGGCATCGGCAGCGCCGGGCCGTTCCGCGGGCGCAAGCGCAGCCTCTACGAAGGCGGCATTCGCGTGCCGGGCATTATCCGCTGGCCGGGCAAGGTGCCGGCGGGGAAGATTGACGAGACCTCGGTCGTCGCGGCCGTGGATTGGCTGCCGACCGTCTGCCACTTCGCCGGCGTGAAGCTGCCCGCCACGCACCGGCCCGACGGCGAAGCGATGGTGGATGTTTTTCAGGGGCATTCCCGCGCCCGCACCACACCGCTGCTCTGGGAATGGCGGTTCCGCATCGCGGGTGAGCCCTTCCACCACAGCCCCCAGCTCGCCATCCGCGAGGGCGACTGGAAGCTCTACCTCAACCCCGACCGCACCCGCGTGGAACTCTACGACCTGAAGCGCGATCTCACGCAGCTCAACAACCTGGCTGACAAGCAGCCCGACCTCGTCGCCAAGCTCTCGGAAAAAGTCCTCGCGTGGTCCAAAGACCTTCCGCCTGGCCCGCGCGACCCCGGAGCCGGCCAGATGAACGCCCCGCTCCCCGGCCAGCCCAAAGCCGCCGCGAATCCCAACGCCACCAAGGGCAAGCGGAAGGCACAGTGACAGACACGCGGCGGGCCGGACCCGCTAGCCCGTAGCATTGGGTTGCCGCACCTCCGCCGTTGCCGTCGCTCTCTTCGATTGCCACACTCATCTCCATGTTCTCACTGAAAGACAAAATCACTCTCGTCACCGGCGCGGGCTCCGGCATCGGCGCGGCCATTGCAGAAACCTTCGCCAAGGCCGGCGGCTTCGTCTTCGTCACGGACCGCGATGCAAAGACCGGTTCCGGCACGGTGGAAAACATTCGTGCAGCGGTCGGTCAGGCCGAGTTCGTGGCACTCGACGTCAGCAGTGAGGCCGACTGCGAGCGGGTGGGCAACGCGGTGAAATCCCGGTTCGGCCGGCTCGATGTGCTGGTGAACAACGCCGGCATTGGCCACGTGGGCACGATGCTGACCACCAGCGGCGCGGACCTGGACCGGCTCTGGTCCGTCAACGTGCGCGGCGTCTTCAACGTCACGAAGGTGTTTCTCCCCGGCATGGTCGAGCGCAAATCCGGCAGCATCGTGAACATCGCCAGCATCGGCGCGGTCGTCGGCGTGAAGGACCGGCTGGCCTATGTCACCACGAAGTTCGCCATCGCCGGCATGACCAAGGCGCTGGCCCTCGACCACGCCCTCGACGGCGTGCGCGCCAACGCCATCTGCCCCGGCCGCGTGGAGACGCCTTTCGTCACCGGCTGGCTGAAGAAGTATCCCGACCCCGAGAAGGCCTACCGCGACGCCTGCGCCACGCAGGCCGTAAACCGCATGGGCAAGCCCGAGGAAATCGCCGCCGCAGCGCTCTACTTGGCGAGCGACGAAGCCGGCTTCGTCACCGGCACAGAGTTCATCATCGACGGCGGTTTCAGCGCGGGAAAATGATGAGTTGAAATCCATCGGCGGGCGTCAATAGCTTCGTTCAACGCCAGCTACGCGATGACCTCGACGCCCACGCACCCCTTTCACCCAGGCACTTCCCGCCGCGCAGCGGTGCAGGCGGGCGCGGTCGGCCTGCTGGGTCTCGGGATGAACCATCTGAACTGGCTCCACGCGGCGGGCGGGGCGGGTGGACGCGAGCGCGCCAAGTCGGTCATCTACATCTTCCTCTCCGGCGGGCTGGCGCAACACGAGAGTTTCGACCTCAAGCCCGATGCGCCGTCCGACATTCGCGGGGAGTTCAAGCCCATCCCTACGCGCACACCGGGCCTGCACATCTGCGAGCATTTGCCCGAGCTGGCCAAGCGCAGCGAGCACTGGGCGTTGTGCCGCTCGCTCACGCACAAGTCGAACGACCATTCCGCCGGCCACCACATCATGCTCACGGGCCGCTCGGACATCCCGCCGGGCTTCAACCCGAGCCTGCCGAAGGATTCTGACTGGCCGTCCATCGCCGCGCTGGCGGGCGCGCGCTTCGCCCCGCAGAACAACCTGCCGCCCGCCATCATCCTGCCGGAGAAGATCGTGCATCGCACGGGCCGCGTGATTCCCGGTCAGTTCGCGGGCATCGCGGGCAAGCGCCGCGAGCCGTGGTTCCTCGACTGCGCGCCCTACAACGCCGCCAACTACGGCGCGTATCCCGAATACCTCTTTCACCACCGCGAGGGCGCGAAGGAGCAGCCGCTTTACTTCCGCGCGCCTAACCTGTCCCTGCCCGAGTGGCTCTCCGGCGGCCGGCTGCGCGACCGGCTGTCGCTCTCGAAGGAGCTGAACGGGCAGCGCGCGCAGCTCGCCACCGCGGGTGAAGCCGGCGGGCACGACCGTTATTGGGAAATGGCGACTTCGCTGCTGACCGACGGGAAAATCGCGGACGCCTTTGACGTGACCAACGCGCCGCTCAAGGAGCAGGAACGCTACGGACGCAATTCCTTCGGCTGGTCGTTGCTGCTCGCCTCGCGCCTCGTGCAGCGCGGTGTGCGGCTGGTGCAGGTTAACCTCGGCAACAACGAGACTTGGGACACCCACGAGTCGGCCTTCCCGAACCTCAAGAACTTCCTCCTGCCGCCGACCGACCGCGCGGTGTCGGCGCTAATTGATGACCTGCGCGAACGCGGCCTGCTGGACAGCACGCTCATCGTGATGGCGGGCGAATTCGGACGCACGCCGCGCATCTTCAGCATCCCCGGCGCGCGCCTGCCGGGTCGCGACCACTGGGGCGCGGTGCAATCGGTGTTCTTCGCCGGTGGCGGTGTGCGCGGCGGCACGGTCATCGGTTCCTCGGACAAGATTGGCGGTTATCCCGCCAGCTCGCCGCAAACGCCGGAGAATCTGGCCGCAACCATCTACGACGCCCTCGGCATCCCGCAGGATGCGCACTGGCTCGACGAACAGGGTCGGCCAAACCTCTTCTACCACGGCACGCCCATTCCCGGGCTGATGGGTTGACCAACTTCCTTCTAGCCCGCCGGCCGGCGCTCCCGCTAGTTTCCCGTCCGTGATTCCAACGAAGGTTTTCGGACTTACCGGTGGCGTGGGCATGGGCAAGAGCACCGTGGCCCAGCTGCTGGAGCGGCGCGGCGTGCCCGTGGTGGACACCGACGTGCTCGCCCGCAAGGTGGTTGAGCCGGGCCAGCCGGCGCTCAAGGAAATCCAGGAAATGTTCGGTGCGGCCGTCATCGGCCCGGACGGCGCGCTGCGCCGCGAGGAGCTGGCACGACGCGTCTTTGCCAGCGACATGTCGCGCAAGCAGCTCGAGGCCATCCTGCACCCGCGCATCCGCGCGCTCTGGCAGGCGCAGGTGGACCAGTGGCGCAAGGAAGGCGTGCGCCTCGGCGTGGTGGTCATCCCGCTGCTCTTCGAGACCAACGTGGCGCGACATTTCGACAAGGTCGTGTGCGTGGCCTGTTCCGCTCCGGCCCAACAGCAGCGGCTTGCCGCGCGCGGCTGGAGCCCGGAGCAAATCCAGCAGCGGATCGGCGCCCAGTGGCCGATTGAGAAGAAGCTCACCCAGGCGGACTTCGTCATCTGGACCGAAGGCAGCCCGGACATCACGATGACCCAGGTGGACCGCCTTCTGACCCAGGCCTGAAGCGCCCGCCTTGCCCTGCCCCGCCGCGGCGGGCAAACTCCGCGCCCGAATGCGCGAACAGTTCCGCAACTGGCTGGAAGACGCCGAAACCTTCGTGCTCGAAGTCATCTTCGAGCAACGCAAAGGCAAGCGCGCCGCCATGCTCCGCGGCATGCTCTTCGCCCTTTCCAAAGTCTTCACCGGCCTCGTGAAGGCCCGCCTCTTCCTCTACAACGTCCGCATCCTCCGCGACTCCACGCTCGGCGTCCAGGTCATCGCCGTCGGCAACGTCACCGTGGGCGGCACGGGCAAGACGCCGGTCGTGGAGAAGTTCGCCCGCGAGCTCACCGATTCCGGACGCAAGGTCGCCATCCTCTCCCGCGGCTATCGCTCGAACCCCGGCCCCCTCGGCCCGCGCCTTTTGAACAAACTGCTCCTGCGCGAGGACACCACGCCGCCACGCGTTGTCTCGGACGGGAGGAACCTGCTGCTCAATTCCGAGACTGCCGGCGACGAGCCTTACATGCTCGCGAGCAACTTGAAGGACGTGGTCGTGCTGGTGGACAAGGACCGCGTGAAGGCCGGCCGCTACGCCATCGCAAAGTTCGGCTGCGACACCCTGCTGCTCGACGACGGCTACCAATATTGGAAGCTGCGCGGTCGCCGGAAAGACATCGTGCTCGTGGACTGCCAGCAACCGTTCGGCAACGAGCATCTGCTCCCGCGCGGCACGCTCCGCGAACCGCCCACACACCTCGACCGCGCCAGCGTCATCTTCCTCACCAAGAGTGACGGCGACACCGCCCGGCTCCGCGCCCGCATTGCCCGGCACAACCCGCGCGCCAGCATCATCGAGTGCGTTCACCACCCGCTCTACTTCGAGGACGTCTTCACCGGCGAGCGGAAGGACCTCGGCTTCCTGAAGGGCAAGAAAGTCGCCAGCTTCAGCGGCATCGCGCAGCCGGAGAGCTTCGAGAGCGGGCTGGTGAAACTCGGCGCGGAACTCGTTTACGCCAAGCGCTTCGCCGACCACCACCGTTTCACGCAGCAGGAAGTCATCAACGCCATCAACCGCGCCAAGAAACGACAGGCCGAAATCATGCTGACCACGCAGAAGGACGCCGTGCGTTTCCCGAAGCTGGATCGACGCGACCTACCCATCTACTTCATGCGCGTGGAGATCAAAATCCTCGCCGGCGCAAAGGACTTCCAGGACTGCGTGCGGCAGATTTGTTTTAAGTGAAGACACCGCACAAGCCAACGACGTCGCTCCGATCGTCCGCGTTTACCCGGCTGGAACTGGCTGTTACCGTTCTGATTCTCGGAATTCTCGTCGCCTTGCTCCTGCCGATGTGGAGGGCCGCGCGTGGCCACGCCAATCTGATCCAGTGCAACAGCAATAACAAAGAAGTCTGGCTGGCTTTCATTGTCTTTGCGAATGAGCACGGCGATAAGATGCCACCCTCATTGCCAAGTTCACTCGGAGGCTCCGCTGAATACGCCGGCAACTCGGAAACGTATCGCCACTTCCTCGCCGTCTCCAACCAACTTGGTTCACCCTCGAAACTGGTTTGTCCAGCCGACTCCCGGCGAGCCGCTGCGGGCTGGAGCGGTTTACGCAACGACCAGCTTAGCTACTTTCTGACCCTGAATTTTGACGAGCGGAATGGCGGTGGCCTAGCAATGGGCGACCGACACTTGGCAAGCCCGAGCCTTTCCAACGCCTGGCTGACGCTCACCTCAAATTCAGTAGTTAGTTGGGGCTCGAAACTACACGGGGAGCGAGTGGGTAATCTGAGTCTTGCGGATGGCCAAGTCCTACAATCTTGGGAGCCCGAACTTCGTAAAACCGTTTTGTCCAGCCTGACCAACGCACCGACCAATCACTTGGTGTTTCCCTGATGGACTTACTGCTCACCATCTTTGCCCGCCTCATCGTCGCTTGCATCCAGGCTCTGCCGCTCGGAGCCGTGGCGCGGCTGGGGCGGGCCTGCGGTGCGGTGGCATATGCGCTGGATGGCCGGCATCGCAGGGTCGCGCAGCGGAACATCGCGGCGTGCTTCCCGGAGAAGTCCGCTCCTGAGGTGCGGGCGCTGGCGCAGGACAACTTCAAGCGCATCGGCGAGAGTTTTGCCTGCGCGGTGAAGACCGCGAGCTTCGACGCCGAAGGCATCCGCGCCGTCACGGAGTTTGTCGGCGCGGAAAAATTTCCCAAAGCAGCACCGGGGGAAAAGCCGCGCAGCGTCGTGTGCGCGGTCGGTCATTTCGCGAACTTCGAGTTGCTGGGCCGTTCGGCTCTGTGGCTCCCGGGCTATCAGATCGCGACGACGTATCGCGGGCTGAAGCAGGAGGGACTCACGCGCGTGATGCAGGAGCTGCGCGAGAAGTCCGGCAGCCTGTTCTTCGAGCGGCGCAAGGACGCCGACGCACTGAAGGCGGCGATGAACCGGCCCGGCATGGCGCTGGGCCTTTTCACCGACCAGCATGCAGGTGACCGCGGCGTGCGCCTGCCGTTCTTCGGACGCGACTGCTCCACGAGCGTCGCCCCGGGGGTGCTCGCGTTGCGCTACGGCTGCCCGCTCTACACCATCATCTGCTACCGCACTGCGCCGGGCCGGTGGCGCATCGAGGTGGGCGACGAAATTCCCACCCACGCTAGCGGTCAGCCGCGCCCGCCGGAAGACATGGCCCGCGACATGAACCACGCCTTCGAGGCCGCCATCCGCCGCGACCCGGCAAACTGGTTCTGGGTGCACAACCGCTGGAAGGAAGGCAAGTGGCGGAAACCGAAACCGGGGGAGGAGCAGGATAAAGATTAGAGCTGCGAGCAAGAGGCGGAGGCTGGGCCGCAACGCGCGCTCGTGGCTGCTTGCGCTTAATCCCAATCCTAATCTTAATCCTCTCCGCACTGCCGTCATCAAGTGACCCCGACAGCTTCAACGCCCACGGTTCCCCGCCGCCTCCTGGTCCGCGGCGTGAACTGGCTCGGCGACGCCGTGATGACCACTCCGGCGTTGCTCCGGTTGCGCGAGGCTCTGCCGGATACCCACATCGCGCTACTCACCCACGAGAAGCTGGCGGGCCTCTGGGCCGGGCATCCGGCCGTGGATGAGGTCATCACGTTCGGCACGAGGGAAGGCGTGTTCAGCATCGCGCGACGGTTGCGCTGCGCCGGGGAGCAAGCCCCGTCCGGGCATGGCTACGACGCCGCTTTGATCTTGCCCAACTCGCTGCGCTCCGGGCTGGAGATCGCCTTGGCGCGCATTCCCCGGCGCGTCGGCTACGCGGGCGGCGGGCGCAATTGGCTGCTCACGCAGGCCGTTCCGTGGCGATCAAGCATCATCAAGATGCGCAAACGCACCGTTGGCGAAGTGAAGCGCTTGGTGCTCGCCGGGTCGGACGTGCCGCAACACCGGCCAGTCCCAACAACCGGGCATCACCTCCATCATTACCTTCATCTCGCCACCGCCTTGGGCGCGGAGCCGGAGCCGCTTGCCCCGCTCATCGCCGTTGGAGACGCCGAAGTCTCAGCGGTAAAGGCGAAGTTCGGTTTGCCGGACGGCCTGCTCGTCGGCCTGAACGCGGGAGCGGAATACGGCCCGGCGAAACGCTGGCCCGCCGAGCGATTCATTGCCGCAGCAAAGGAGCTTCAAGCGCGGCTGAGTTGCGCTTTTGTGATCTTTGGCGGCCCGGCAGACAATGCGCTCGCCTCGGACATCGCCGGCGCCTTGGCCCAGCCATCCGGCAATCAGCAACGGGCGGGCGGCCCTGTCTCCAATCTTGCAGGCCGCACCTCGCTCCGGGAGCTCTGCGCCGCGCTGCGCGCCTGCCGGGTCGTGCTTACCAACGACACGGGCCCAATGCATGTGGCTGCGGCCGTCGGCACGCGGGTGGTCGCGCTGTTTGGCAGCACCGCCCCGGAATTGACCGCGCCCGGCCTGCCCGGTGACGGTCGGAACGTCATTCTTTGCGGGTCGGCCGCCTGCGCGCCCTGCTTCCTACGCGAGTGCCCGGTGGACTTTCGCTGCATGAAGAGCCTCGGTGTTGAGCAGGTGCTTCAGGCGGTGGCAGTGGCGGCAAAGTAGAGCAACGGGCCAAAATCCGTTTGTGCGCGCTGGTGAACGGGAGTCCGTGAAGGACGTCCAGCTTAAGCCATTGAAACGGGGGCTGGGTCACGGAGGGCTTCGCTGCAAGCCGGATTTGGAAGATATGCTGCGTGATGCGATACCGGGTGATGGCGTGCCGAATCTCGCCCATCGGCACGCACTGTCCAGCGAGTTGCAACAGCTCGGCCAAAGATTCCTCTGGAGCGCGCCGCGATGATAGGACTTCAAGGTTGGGAAATTCCCACAACCCGGCGTTGACGACGCCGGCTGGCCGCTGCGCCACGAGAAACTTGCCGGCATGCTCGACCACGAAGGTGTGAAACTCCCGGCCCGTCACGGCGACGCGTCGGTCAAGGTTTGGCAGCTGCGATTCCCGGCCGGTGCGGCGCGCGGCGCAGTGCGGGCGGACGGGACACAGCAAGCACTGCGGATTCTGCGGCGTGCAGACGGTCGCGCCGAGTTCCATGAGCGACTGGTTGAGGGCTGAACATGGCCCGCTGAAGACCATGGCCGAACCAAGTGCTGCCGGCTGGGGAAGTGGAGCGGCCGCTTCAACCAGCTGGGTGGCGAGCTGCCAGAGTTGCGCGTTCACAGCCTGCTCGCGCGGGTTTTCGGCAATGGCGAAGAGACGGGTGAGAACGCGGATGACGTTGCCGTCGAGAATGGGCGCGGGCTGGTTGAAGGCAATGCTGGCAATGGCGCCGGCCGTGTAGCGGCCCACCCCGGGCAGTTCAAGAATGGCGGCCCAGTCAGGGGGAAACTTGCCGCCGTGAACACGGAGGATGTGCTGCGCGGCTTTCTGAAGGTTCCGGACGCGCGTGTAGTAGCCCAAGCCTTCCCAGAGTTTCAACAATCGCTGTTCGGGCGCGGCGGCGAGCGCGGCGACCTCGGGCAACTCGCGCATCCAGCGTTCCCAATACGGGATGACGGTCTTCACCTGGGTCTGCTGCAGCATGATCTCGCTGACCCAGATCGCATACGGATCCAGCGTGCGCCGCCAAGGGAGGTCGCGGGCAGCGGTGGCGAACCAATCGAGCAGCGCGGGAACGAGCGAACGCGGAACACGGAACGTGAAATGCGGAGTGGCAGCGCGGCGCGCCTTGTTGCGGGGCAACGCTACAGGCTTCCCAGCCTTCCCGTCTGATTCCGTCCGCTGGGTTATCCGTTTCATTGAGGAGGTTTCGGCAAATTGAACCGTTGGCGGTAAGCTGCGTATTCCAACTGGACGGAGCTTGGCCCTTTGAACACCACCAAGGTCGCCACGTTTGTGTCCACCGGACCATAGTCGCGCGGTTCGCCGACGAAATCCTTGGGCACACGGTTCGCCAGATGGTAGTAGCGGGCTTTCAGATATTCCCGCAGTTCAGGCGAACGATTCGTTTCCCACTGAGTGAGCGTTTGCAGGTGGGCGTGGCATTCCTTGAATGCCGCTTTCCAAACAGATTCTTGCCCCCAGCGATATACGGCGTTGATGGCGGCAACCAGTCCAATTGCGGCCATTACGCTCACAGCGGCCTTTGTTTTCATTCTCTAGTAGTGCCTGTCGGACGTGGGCGGCACATTAGTTGGGACAGTTTGCACTCGAATCCCGAATCGCCAAACCCGAAACTCGCCGCGTGAAACCTCTCACGATGCACACGTGCAAGCTTGATGACGCCCAGGCCGCCAAGCTGGAGGCGCACTTGCGCGAGCACGGCTTCAAGCCACGCACGGTGCCGTATGCGCGCTTTGCGGGCGAGCAGGACAAACTCAACGTCGTGTTTTACGAAAGCGGCAAACTCGTCGTGCAGGGGAAGGGCACGCAGGAATTCGTGGAGTTCGTGCTGGAGCCGGAGATTATCGGACGGGCGGAGCTGGGTTATGAACAGGTGTTGCACCCCGAGATGTTTGTCCCGCGCATCGGCGTGGATGAGTCGGGCAAGGGCGATTTCTTCGGGCCGCTCTGCGTGGCGGCGGTGTATGTGAACGAGTCCGTCGTGCGCGCTTGGCAGGACGCCGGCATCCAGGACTCGAAGAACATCGGCAGCGACAAACGCATCGCCGAACTGGCGAAGCTCATCCGCGCCACGCCGGGCTGCCACAGCGAAGTGCTCGCGCTCGGCGGGACAAACTACAACCAGCGTTACCGCGAAGAGCGCAGCCTGAACCCATTGCTCGCGAAAGGTCACGTGAGCTCCATCCTCGCCGTGCTTGCGCCCGCGCATCACCTGAATCCGCCCCCGGAACACGCCATCATTGACCAGTTTGCCGCGACGGAATCCACGGTGGCACGCGAGGCCAAGGCGCGTGGCCTGAAGCTAAAAGTCGTCCAGCGGCACAAAGCGGAGGAGGACTTGGCGGTGGCGGCGGCTTCCATTCTCGCGCGGCATGAGTTCGTCACGCGGCTGGCGGCGATGGGCAAAGATCTGGGTGTCGAACTTCCGAAGGGCGCTTCCGCCGCCGTGGACAAAGTCGCCAAGCAGATCGTCGAGCAGCACGGGGTCGCAGCCCTGGCGCGGGTGGCGAAGATGCATTTCCGCACGGCGCTACGGGCGCAGGGTTTGCCCGAGCCGCCGAAGGTCGAGTGGCGGCGCAAGTAATTTCATCCGACGCGGAGTTTCCGGTTTACAGCAGGGTCTTCACGGCTAGTATCACCTTCCACTACACGCTATGAAAAAGATCGAGGCCATCATTAAACCCTTCAAACTGGACGACGTGAAAGAGGCACTGACTGCCATCGGGGTGGAGGGCATGACGGTGGTGGAGGTGAAGGGTTTCGGCCGGCAGAAAGGCCACACGGAGATTTACCGCGGCAGCGAATACACGGTGGATTTCCTGCCGAAACTGAAGCTGGAGATTGTCGTTTCAGACGCCAATGCGCAGAACGCGGTGAAGGCCATCGTGGGTGCCGCCAAAACCGGCAAGATCGGCGATGGCAAGGTTTTCATCAGCAGCATCGAGTCGGTCGTGCGCATTCGCACGGAAGAAACGGGTGACGCGGCGGTGTAAGCCGGGGGGATATTCGCATCCAGCCACCCGCGCAGCCGCGTGCAGGCCTCGAAAAGCCTCAAATTCCCGAGATTTTTCAGGCAAAAACCACCTGTGAATAACCTGCGAACAAGAGCTTATACATTGTGCTTTCTTGGGCGGAAGCAGTGGCTTAAAAGATTTCCTAGTCGATGTTCTTCCACCGGTGAAACCTGAGCGGAATCTGCGTCGCCAAATCCAAACACTTTAATCCACAAATACTTGTAATTGAACAATTTGCGCTGAATTAAGCCCCGCCCTCCACGCCCCGTGAATCGCTCTCACCAACTTCAACAGCCACCCGGAAATCGCGCCGATTCCTGCGCCTTTATCGGTGTTTCCGGCCTGTAACAGAGCGGCGTGAATAAGCTGGACGAAATCGGCCTTTTGCGAAAACCCCCGCAAATGCAGCCCAACCCCGACACGACTTGGTCTTCAGCGCAGGAAAACCTGCGCGCGCTCCTCAATCCTGAGATCTACCAGCTTTGGTTTGCCCCCCTGCGCGCCATCGCCATGGACGCCAACACCTTCACGCTCGAAGTCGCCGACGATTTCTGCGAGGTGTGGCTGAAAGACAACTATTTCGGTCTGCTTCGCGACGTTATTGCGACCGCTACCGGCAAGCAGTTGGAGGTGCAGTTCCGCGTGGCGGCCCACGGGCACTCAGGTAGCATCGCGCCGGCCAAGGCCAAAGCCGCCGAGCCAACCGCGCCCGCCCCGCCGGCCCCATCCGCGCGCAGCCAAAGCCAGTCGTCGTCCGAAGCGGAGCCAAGTTTCAACCCGCGCAATACCTTTGACACGTTCGTGGTCGGCAACAACCAGTTCGCCCACTCGGCGGCACTGGCGGTGGCGCAGGCTCCGGGCAAATCCTACAATCCGCTCTTTCTCTACGGCGGCGTAGGGCTGGGCAAAACCCACCTCCTCCACGCCATCGGCCATCACGTGGCGGCCCACAAAAAGGGTGCCCGGGTCTCCTACCTGACCACCGAGAAGTTCACCAATGAGTTCATCGCAGCCCTGCAGGACAACTCGCTGGCGCGCTTCCGCAAGAAGTGCCGCCAGACGGACCTGCTCCTGATCGATGACGTGCAGTTCCTCGCGGGCAAGGAACGCATTCAGGAGGAATTCTTTCACACCTTCAATGCGCTGCACGAAGCCCACAAGCAGATCGTGCTCACGTGCGACCGACCGGCCAGCGAGATCCAGGGGCTGGAGCAGCGGCTGGTGTCCCGTTTCGAGTGGGGGCTGGTCACCGACCTGCAGCCGCCGGATGTGGAGACCCGCATAGCCATCCTCCGCAAGCGCGCGGCGGCGATGGGCAGCGTGCTGCCCGACGACTTGGCCGACTTCCTCGCCAACCGCATCCGGGCGAACATCCGCCGGCTCGAAGGCGCCCTCATCCGCGTCGTTTCCTACGCCTCACTCACCGGCAAGCCGATGAGCATCGAGACGGCGGAAAACCTCCTGCGCGACGTGCTGCACGAGGAAAGCCGCTTCACGCTCACCATCGAGGTCATCCAAAAGAAGGTGGCGGAACACTTTGATCTCCGCATCGCCGACATGACCAGCAAACGCCGGCCGGAGAACATCGCCTTTCCGCGGCAGATCGCCATGTTCCTTTCGCGGCAGATGACCGAAAGCAGCCTCAACACCATCGGCGAAGCCTTCGGCGGTCGCGACCATGGCACGGTGCTGCACGCCTGCCGGCTGGTGAAAGACCGCATGGAAGTGGACGCCGGTGTCCGCCAGACCGTGATGCTGCTGGAAAAAAAGCTGCGCCGCTGAACCCCGCCGGTTCGAGGCGGGTTTTTCCTTTGCGACTGGGTAAGTTCGGGTTACGAACCGGCTCGCACACGCGCTGCGGCGGCGCCAGACCGGGCGAGCCTGTCAGCGCGACCGCCATATGATCGAAACCAAAATCGCCTGCCAGTGCGGCAACCGCTTCAAGTTCGGCATGGACTTGGTCAACGGACGCGCGCCCGAGGGATTGGCCTGCCCCACTTGTGGAGCGCCCGCGACTTCCGCCTGCAATGCGCTGGTGGATTTTCTGAACGGCAAGGAACCGGCACTAAGCACCACGGACAGCCGGCCGTTAAAGGAAATCCGGGTCGTTTGTCCCTGCGGCGCCCGCTACAAGTTCGACCTTGAGTTGGGCGAAAAAGAGATGCCCGGTGCCGTGACCTGCCCCCAATGTCAGGCGGACCTTACGGGCAAGGCGAACGAAGAGATCAGCAACTACGTCGCCCACCATCCGCTGAACGCCAGCGCACCGGTCGCCGCCGGAGCCCCCGCAAGCTCCCCCATCGCCCCCTCTGCCTGCGAGGCCACCCCCACTTCTAGTCCGGCCCTACCAGCGGCTGGGACGGAGGCAGTGGCGCCGCCCCCCGTGGCGGCCAACGTCTCGCCCACCGCGCCTGCATCCGCGCCCTCGGTGCCTGCTGCCCCGCCGGCCCCTGCGGGTGATGTTCCCGCACCCTCTTCATCCTCGCCATCACCAGCTCCGCAGGCTTCCAAGGCCGCAGCTACGCCCATCGAAGATCCCTTCGGACCTGCTCCGACCACGAAAACCTCCGGCCCCAACCTCAAACCGCTGGAAGTCCCACGGCCCAACCGCCCGCCCCCGGGCAGCCGGCCGGCGACGCCGACAGCCGGCAGCAAGCCAAGCCCAGGTCCGACGGGCACCGCCTCGGCCGGTGCCAAGTCGACCTCTGCCGCCAAGCCGGACACAGGCAAACCAGACAGCGCAAAGCCTGGTGCAAAGCCGGTTGTGAAGACTGCGACCAAGGCGGTAAGTGGTCCTAATTTCAATCTGGGCGTCGGCGGTGCAGTGGGCGGAGCGCTAGTCGGGGCGATCATTTGGTTCATCATCCTGAGGGCCACCCCCATGACCGCGAGCTGGATGGCCATCGTGGTGGGTTTGCTCTCGGGAGGGGCAGCCCGGCTGTTGGGCCGGGGCGGCTCGCCCAACCTCGGCAAGATTGCCTGCCTCTGCTCTTCACTGTGCATTGGCCTGATGATTTGGCTGGGGATGCTGCGCTACTCCGACCGGCAGGCCGAGAGCATGCTCGGTGCGCAATACCAGCAGGCGGTCGCGCTCGCTCAGCAGGCCGTCAAAGCCGACGATGCGCAGCTCAAAGCCATCATTGCCCAAACACGCCCCAGCGCCGATCTCGATGGCAACCTCATCACGGCTGCCGACATTCAACAATTCCGCATGAACGAACTCCCCAAGCTCAAGGCGCGGGCAGACGGCTCAGCCGCGGATAAATCCAAATTCTACTCCGAACGCATCGCGGCCTTCCGCTCGGCACAGGCCTGGGACGAAGTGTGGCAGGAGACCTTTGGCATCTTTGGCCTGCTGCTGGCCTTGGCAGGGATTTTCGCCCCCGCAAAACTGGCCGGTTGACGGGCGGCAATTACAGCTTGCGTGATCCCTTCACCGGGCTAGTTTGCATCCGTTAATGAGCCTACCCGCCCACTCAATCGGCCAGGCCATATTCATCCGCACCGGGGTGCCGGATTATGTGGAGGTTGCGCTGCCCTTCCAAACCTTGGACGAAATGGTAAAGCTCTGCTCTGAGCCGCAATCCGGCCTGACCTTGGAGCGGGTGGTCATTTTCTCGATGCGTGATGTGCGACCCTGCGCGGTAACCTTGGGGTTCATCTCCGCCAGCATGGGAACCCGGCCCATTTCAGTGCATCCGGAGTTAAGCGACTGAAAGCCCTTTCGACGCGCTAGGCCGGAATGTCGGTCAAGATCCTAGTATGGCTCCGGGCCTGAAGAATCCTCGCCAAAGGAGTCTGCCCCCCCGGAGAAAGTGATTCCCGCAAGGCTGCCTCCTTGCCTGCCCCGGAAGCCAGCACCCACACCTCACGTGCAGCAGCGATGGCCGCGTAACTCAGGGTGATGCGGCGAGGCGGGGGTTTGCTGGCCGTCACGGCGCGATACACGGCCGGCGAAGCCATCTGGGGTTCTGACTCACCGGGAAAAAGAGAGGCGATGTGGCCATCCTCACCCATCCCCAACAGCACCAAATCCAATACCGGCTGTCCTGCCGCGTTGGTGGCCACGAACCGGCGCACCTCCGACTCCGCCGCAGATGCGGCAGCATCGGGATCATCCTCGCCGCGGATGCGATGGAGGTTCGCGGCCGGCAAGGACAGCGGCTGGAAGAGTAGTTCGGAGGCGAGACGAAAATTGCTCGCCGCATCCGTTGGCGGCACACAGCGCTCGTCCGCCCAAAAGAAGTGAACGTGAGCAAGGGATTGCCCGCGTTCCCGCGCCAACTGTGCGACGGCGGCGAAGAAGTCCTTCGCGATCCGTCCGCCGGACACAGCCACAGAAATCGGTGCGGCCGAGCGTGTGGCCCAAGAGCTGAATGCGTCCGCGCATTGGCTGGCCAGCTCCGACGCGTTCGCGAAATGCTTTACTTCGATATTGGGCATGGCAGACACGGCTCTGGATCACTTGGCCGGCTGCGGGTCACGCCAGGTGTGGCCGGAGGCGGCGATCAAATCCTCCGCCGCCACCGGTCCCCAGGTGCCGGCCGAATAAAACTCCCGGTTCGTCAACGGCTTGTCGCCCCAGCCCGCTCGGATGGGGTCCACGATGCTCCACGCGGTCTCGACCTCGTCGCGACGGATGAAGAGCGTCGCATCGCCGGCAATGGCTTCCAGCAGCAGCCGTTCGTAGGCCTCCGGCGTATACGCACCGAACTCCGAGTCATAGCTGAAGTGCATCCGCACCGGGCGCACCTGCAAGCTTGCGCAGGGCACCTTGCCGTTGAAACGGAGCGTGATCCCTTCATTCGGTTGGAGGCGAAGCGTGATGGCGTTGGGGTCGAGCTTCATCCCGCACTTCGCAGCGAAGAGCACGTTGGGCGTGGGTTTGAACTGGATCCGGACCTCGCTGGCCGAAAGCGGCATGGACTTGCCGGTGCGGAGGAAAAAAGGCACGCCGCTCCAGCGCCAGTTATCAATGAACAGCTTCAGTGCGAGGTAGGTCTCGACGTTCGAGTCGGTCTTCACCTTTTCCTCCTGCCGGTAGCCGTTGCGCAGCTTGCCGTCCACCATGCCGGCGAAGTATTGCCCGCGGACGACCTGCTTGCTGACGTCGCGCACGGGGCGGATGGACTTGAGCAGCTTCACCTTTTCGTCGCGCACGGATTCGGCCTCCAGTGACACCGGCGGCTCCATCGCGATGAGCGAAAGCACTTGCAGCAGGTGGTTCTGCACCATGTCGCGCATCGCGCCGGACTCCTCGTAGTAGCCGCCGCGCCCGCCCACGCCGACTTTCTCGGATACGGTGATCTGCACGTGGTCCACCGAAGTGCGGTTCCAAAGCTGCTCGAAAATGGCGTTTGAGAAACGGAACATTAAAATGTTCTGCACCGTTTCCTTCCCGAGGTAGTGATCAATGCGGAAGATCTGTTTCTCGTGCGCGAACCGGGTCAGCTCGTTGTTCAGTTTGAGCGCGCTGGGCAGGTCCGTGCCGAAGGGTTTCTCCACCACCACGCGCTGCCATTCGCCAGGCGGCTCATCGCGCTTTAGGAGGTTCGCATGGCAGAGCTGCTCCACCACCGCGCCGAACTGGCTGGGCGAAATGGCCAAGTAAAAGAGCAGATTGCTCTTCAACGCCGGCACGCCGAAGCTCGCGAGCTTCTCCGCGAGGCGCGCGTAGGCTGCCGGGTCCGTCAGGTCGCCCTGACAGTAAGAGACGTTCGCCGCGAAATCGGCCCAGATCGCTTCGTCTACCGACTTGGAGCGGCTGAACTGCACGACGCCGGCCTTCAACTCCTCGCGCCACGCGTCGTCGTTCTTCTCACGACGGGCAAAGCCGACGATGCGCACGGGGCTGGGCAGCGCCTTTTCCACGGCCAGGTGATAGAGCGCGGGGATGAGCTTGCGGATGGTCAGATCGCCGCTGGCGCCGAAGATGACAATGGTGCAGGGCGATACGGCCTTGCGCCCGTCATCAAGGCGGCACGCCATGAGTTCGTCGAGTTGGTTGAGATCGTCCATACCCGGGCAGCGTGAACCCGCCCGCGGAAATTTCAAACCTTCTCCATCTCCCTGGCGTGGAGGGTTCGGATTCTGGCTTTCCAACGGTTAGCCGCTCCGCAACCTTCCGGCATGGATCTCTCTGGTAAGGCTGCCATCGTCACCGGTTCTTCGCGCGGCGTCGGCCGCGCCACGGCCCTCGCGCTCGCCCGGCGCGGTTGCCGCGTGGTCATCAACTACAGCACCTCGCGCGACGAAGCGGAGGCGACCGCTGCCGAAGTGCGCTCGCTCGGCGGCCAGGCCCTGTGCTTCGCCGGCAACGTGGCCGATGACTCCGTCTGCCGGGCGATGGTGGCCGCCGCCGTGCGCGAGTTCGGCCGGCTGGACGTGCTGGTCAACAACGCGGGCACAACTCGCTTCATCAACTTCCCGGACCTCGAAGCCGTGACCGATGACGATTGGAACCGCATTCTGGGCGTGAACCTGAAAGGTCCGTTCCAATGCGCCCGCGCGGCGCGGCCCCACCTGGAAGCCCACGGCGCAGGCGTCATCATCAACGTCGCCAGCGTCGCGGGCATCGTCGGCTCAGGGAGCAGCATTCCCTACTGCGCGTCCAAGGCGGCAGTCATCAACCTCACGCTGGCATTGGCGCGCACGCTGGGCCCGCGCATCCGCGTGAATGCCGTTGCGCCGGGCTTCATTGATGGCGAATGGCTGCGAAAGGGCCTGGGCGACGACTTTGAGTCCGCGAAGGAAGCCAAGGCCAGCCATGCCGTGCTTGGCAAAGTCTGCCAGCCGGAGGACATCGCGGATGGCATCCTCGCACTGATCAGCGCTGACCTCGTGACTGGCCACACGCTGGTGGTGGATGGCGGGCACACCATCGGCCCGCGGGTGAGTCACGGAATCAAGTGACCCGACCGGCGCCTACTTGCCGGTGAGCGGGAAGACCTCGCAGCGCCGCCACCACATTTCCGCGTAGGCGCATTCCAGCAGGATGCGGCCCTTGCTGGGCTGGGTTTGCGTGCCGTCGAAGGTGATCTTGCCGTTCACGCTGACCTTCACCCGATCGCCTTGGGCGATGATCTCCACCGTGTTCCACTCGCCAAGAGGATGCTCCAATTCGTTCGGACCGCGAAAGCCGAGCACATCCTTGAACGGCTCCCGGCCAGGGCGGTCGAAGCGGCCCTTCGACTTCGTCTCGCCGCCCTGCGTGAGAGAAGCCCCGCCGATGGGAATGACATCGCCCGTGGCACCTTCCTGAAGCTGGATTTCCACGGACTGCGGCATGATTTTGTCTCCGGGCTGGGCGTGGATGAAGATGCCGCTGTTACGGGTCTTCTGATCGCGCGGCGGCCAGTTCTTCCCGCCCCACTTGAACTCCGCCACGAGCCGGTAATTGGCAAACTCCTGCTTGGTGGCGAGGTAGCCGTTGCGCTGACCGCTGATGTAAAGCATCCCGCCGCGCACGGTGAAAACCTTGTCGGGGTCGGCATTGCCCGAGTCCTTCATGAAGACCGTGAAGGCGTCGAGGTCTTTCCCGTTGAGCAGCTTGATGGCCGGCGCATCGGCGGCGTGAGCGGTGAGACCGGCCAGCGCGGCGAACAAGGCCAGGATGACGGATGAGGTATTCATTTAGCGCGCGGGTTGAAGCCAGGTTACTTGGCCTTCACGTCGTAGCACAGGAGCACATCCATATCGCGCAGGTAGAGCTTGCCGCCGGCGATGACCGGGTGCGCCCAACTGTTTTTCCCGCTGCGGTCCGGTTGGTCGAAGCGGCCCTTTTCCTTGTAGCCGGCGGGCGTCGCCTCGATGAGCGCGACCGTGCCGTTGCCGCTTTCGCTGCGGCAATAAAAATGACCGTCGGCATAGGCCACCGCGCCCTTGCCCACGCCGCGGTTCTGCCAGGCGACGGTGCCGGTGCGCAGCTCCATGCACGTCCAGTTGCCGCTGTCCGAGTGCCCGTAGACATGCTGCCCCACCAGGATGACGCCGCCGTGGTGGTTCACCATGTTCTTGTTGGCGTAAACCTGCTGCGTGGCGATGACATTCCCGGCACGGGTGAGCCGGAAGGCATTGCAGCCGACGCCATAGCCTGAGGTGACGAACACCAGATCGCCGCTGAGAATCGGCGTGGGAATGCTCGCGGTCTGGCCCTGCCGGGGCGCGCGCCAGACGAGGTTGCCGGTGGCCGCATCAATGCCCGCCACGCTCTGTTCCGTGAACTGCACATAGTGACGCCGGCCGCCGAAGTCCGAGGGCACGATGGACGAATAGGCCGCGCCGTCCGTCCACTGCTTGCTCTGCCAGAGCAGCGCCCCGGTTTTCTTGTCGAGGGCAACCATCGCGCCGTTCTTGCCGCCGGGCGTCACGAGCACCTTGTTCCCGTCCACGAGCGGGCTCTCCGTGTAGTTCCACCCGGCGTAGCTGCCACCGAAGTCCTTCTGCAGGCTTTTGGTCCAAAGCACCTTGCCGGTCTTGGCCTCGACGCAGACGAAATCGCCAAACTGGCCGAGCGCATAGACCAGCCCGTCGTCAATCGCGGGCGTGCTGCGGGTGCCGGGATAATTTCCGCCGGGCTTGCCAATTGTCTCGGACTGCCACAGCGGCTTGCCGTTGAGATCGAAGGCCAGGACCCGCGCGCCGTCCGGGCCGTCCCCCATCGTGATGACACGTCCGTCCGCGACGGAGACGCTGGAGTAACCCGTGCCGCAGCCGGTCGCCTTCCAGACGAGGGGCGGGCCGCCGGCGGGCCACTGCTTGAGCAGGCCGGTTTCCGTGGAAAGGCCGTCGCGCTTCGGGCCCCGCCAGGTGGGCCAGTCGCCGGGCGCGGCGGCGGTGGTGAAAAGTGAGGCGAGCAGGAGTGCGGTAGACAGGGTGCGTCGTTGGTTCATGACTCGTAGGTCGGTTGGGTGTTTGCGGGCGTCAGACCGGATTGGAGCAGCAGCCCGGCCCCGGTTTCAAGACGGGGTTTTGCCAATCGTCCAGCGAACGGCTGCCGGGACTTGCCGTCACTTGGCCTTGGGCTTCTCAACGGCGGCGACCTTCAAGGTTAGCGGCTGATCCACCTTGATGTCCTGACCGTTAAGCTTGAGCGCGGCTTGGAGCATGAGCTTGTGCTCGCCGGCCGTGGCATCAGCCTTGGTTTCCAGCGCGAGCTTTGCCTCCGTGCCGTCGCGCGGGATGGTGAGCTTGGCGGCGGAGACGCCCTTGGCACTGGCCGGCACGACGAGGCTGAGATCAACCGGATCCTTGAAGTCGTAGAGCCGCGTGAGCTTCACCGGCACCTCGACCTTCGCGCCCTGCGAAACCTGCTGCGCGGCAACCTCGCCGACCTTGATGGGCGCGGGGGTGACGACGAGCGTGATGGGCAGCGAGTAGAAAGCGGCGTCCACATCGCGGGGCTTCGACTTGTCGGTCATCTGCTTCATGGTGGCGGCGGCGGCGGTTTTCCGCGCCTCGGCTTCCTTAGCCTTGGCCTCGGCTTCTTTCGCGGTTTTCTCGGCGGCGGCCTTGGCTTCGGCGGGCGCGGAAACTTTGGCGGCGGCTTCCTTCGCTTCCTTCGCTTTCTTGGCGGCCTGGGCGGCTTCCTTCTCGGCTTCCTTGGCCTTGGCCTCGGCCTCCTTCGCGGCGTCCATGTAGGGGCGCATCTTGCCTTTCGCGCGGGTTTGCAGCCAGAAGGTGTGCTCGCCCGGCGGGAGCTTTTGCTCGGCGAGGTTGAGCACGAGCTGCACGGACTTGGTTTTTTCCGTGCCGGCGAGTTCGGGCATCTTTTCGAGGTTCTTGTTGCCGGTGACCTTGAGCTTCACCTCGGCGGTGAAGTCGGCGCGGCGCGTGAAGTTGACGGGGATGAGGAGCTTGTTGAAGACGCAGGTCTCCAACGGCTGCTTGGCCTCCATCGCAAAGGTCAGCGGGGCGGACTCACGGTCGGTCACGGCCAGCGGGAAGCTGCGCGCAAGGCGGGTCTGCGGGGCTTCGGTGGTGTTGTTGTCGGTGGCCTGATCCCAACTCACCGTGCTGAGGCGCGCTTCGCGGACGAGCGTGGCATTGCCCAGTTTGGCGGTGCCGGTGATTTTAACCTCACCCAGGCTGGCGGGCGCGTCGTCCTTCGCGGCGAGGAACAGGCTGAAGACATTCGAGGCGGCAGGAATCTTGACGGGCGGTGCGAGGATGCCGGCAGGCAGCCCGCTCACGGTCACGTTGATGTCCTCCTTGAAACCATCGCGGCGAAAGACGAGCAGCTTGATGGGCAAGGCCTCGCCGCGCCACAGCGAGGGGGCGCTGGTATAGACATCGGCGGGGGCCTTCTTCGCTGGCGCGGAATCAGGCACGGCCACGAGGCGGAAATCTGGCGACTCCGGGCGCAGGGTTAGCAGATACGTGTGGCGCGGGCTCGCCACGGTGCGGCCGAAAAGGTCGCGGATGCCGAGGCGATAGCTGCCGTCCTCCTTCGCCTCAAAGCGCCCGACGGGGTCGCGGTGCGCGGTGTTGAACTCCGGCCCACCGAGATTTGCCACGGACTCACCGAACTCCTGCACGTCGGCGAAGGTCTCCTCGCCCTTGTCGTTCTTCGTCGCCTTTTGAATCACGACCAACGGCGAGGTCGGCAGGCCCAGCCGGTGCGAGGTGACTTCCAGCCAGAACGCGTCGCCCTTCTTCGCCTCGAACGCAAACCAGTCGCGGTCATTCGGCGTGGCGAACTGTCCGGCCAGCGTGGCGGGCAGCGAAATCTTCTGCGCCTTCGCGGGGGCGTCGTTCGGCTCCGCCTCGGCCGTCACCGGTCCGGACGCAAAGGTCAGCAGCGCCGGGTTGGAGAGCGCGCCGTTGGCACCCTTGACGCGATACTCGAAGCCGTCCAGCCCCGCACTCGGGCCTCCGAGCGAAAGGGTGGTAGTGAGCCGCTGGCGGGCCGCGGGATCACCGGGCGCAGCCAGATCCACCACCAACTGGTCAAGCGGCTTGCCGTCGAGGGTGACTTTCGCGGGTGAGCCGCCCGGCAGATTGCGGCCGTAGACTGTGACTTTTGCAGTCTTGCCCTGCTCTGCCGCCGGCGGGAACACGTAGTCGATATGCGGGCCGGTCGTGACGGTAAGACGGTAGAAATACTGGTCACCGCCGCGATAGACGAAGTCGTGGATCTTCACGATGAGCGAGCCGTCCGCCGCCGCCGTGTGGTCAATCAGCCCGCCTGAGCGGGCGCGTTCAAGTTCGCGCCCGTCTGACGCGAGCAGCAACAACGCGTCCGCCGCCCGGGAGTCGAGTTCGCGGGCGGCGCAGTCCACGAGCACGCGCTGGCCCTTCTTCACCGTGAACTTGTAGTAATCCGCCGCCTGGCTGTCCGTGCGACCACTGACCGTGCTTTCCAGGGGGATTTCCTGAGCGGACTCGGGCGAGTTGTTGCCGCTCTTCTCCACGATCTCCGCGAGGGTGCCGACGACAAATGTCCGCGGGTTCGAGAGGCCGAACCGGCCGAGCACACGTGCCTCATACGCGCCGGGCGGGACGTCGGCGGCGATGGCGACGGCAAACTGGTTGGCCGCCGCGAGCGCCTTGGCCGTGATGCCGGGATGATTGAAGCGGAGCTGCGGTTCATCCAGCTCCGCCCCGGTCACCGCCACATCCACGGAGGTGCCGGCCTTCGCGCCGGGCGGAAAAACAGTGTGGAGCTTGGGCTGCGGGAGCTGGGCGGATGCCGAGATCGCCGCCGCCAGCAGGAGGACGAAGGCCAGCCCGGAGACTACGCGACGGGGAAGTTCAGACGAATGGGCGCGATGCATTTGGTTTGTAGTGAGAGACAGACGGCCGACGGTGCGGGGGAATTGAAGGAGAAATCCGACCGGCATCGGCGCAGGGCAAATGCTGCCCGTTTCAAGGGGTTCCTGGTGGTTGGGGCGAGTTGCCCTGCGTCACCGCCTCGGCAACCCGCACCGCTGCGACCGTCTCACGCACATCGTGGACGCGCAGGATTTGCACCCCATCGCGCACAGCCAGCGCCGCACAAGCCAGCGCGCCGGGCAACCGATCAGCCGGATTCGCCGCTCCCGTGAGCAGGCCCAGGAGGGATTTGCGCGAGACCCCCAGCAGCAGAGGCCGGCCGTGCCGCGCGAACCGGGGCAGCGCGGCAAGCAGCTTCAGATTGTGCTCCAGCGTCTTGCCGAAGCCGATGCCGGGGTCGAGCACGACCTGTTCGCGACTGACGCCGAAGGTCTGAAGCCGCTCTAACCGTTCGGCGAAGAACTCGTCCACCGCGCGGGCGACATCCTGGTAATTGGGGTTGTGCTGCATCGTCTGAGGCGTGCCCTGCATGTGCATCGCCACGTAACCGGCCCGGAACTCGGCCACCACCTGCGCCATCGCGTCATCGGCGCGGTTGGCCGCGATGTCGTTGACGATGCTGGCCCCGGCCAGGAGCGCGGCCCGGGCGACTTCTGGCTTCTGCGTGTCAATCGAGATGGGCACCTGCGTGCGAGCCGAGAGCCGCTGAATGACCGGCACGACGCGGCGAATCTCCTCCTCGACGGAGACCGTCGCAGCGCCTGGCCGGGTGGATTCGCCGCCGATGTCCACCAAATCAGCTCCCTCGAGGAGCATTTGCCCCGCGCGCTCCAGCGCCGCTTCGAGGGAGCAAAACCTCCCCCCATCCGAGAACGAGTCGGGCGTGACGTTGAGCACCCCCATCACAAGCGTGGGGCGGGGAAAGCGGAACTCATGTCGGCCGGCGCGCCAGAGCATGGAGCCAGTTCACCACAGCTGCACCGCGGCGTCAGGAAGGAAAGTTCCGCCCTCCGCCATCTCTGCCCAAGGGGCAAGCATGGGACAAAACCAAGGTTGACCGGCCGGACGTGCTTGTTACATTGCGCGGCCTTTGGCGGCCAGGAACTCCGGCCGCCTGCCGTATGCGACACACAATTTCGGTGCTGGTGGAAAACAAATTCGGCGTGCTCACGCGCGTGGCCGGCCTTTTCTCAGGGCGCGGCTACAACATCGACACGCTGAACGTCGCCCCCACGCAGGACGCCAGCGTCTCGCGCATGACCATCGTCACCCGGGGCGACGACGCCACGCTGGAACAGATCGTCAAGCAGCTCAACAAGCTGGTCGAGGTGCTCAAGGTGATTGATTTCCGCGACGGCGAATACATCGACCGTGAGCTGGTGCTGGTGAAGGTGGGCGTAGACTCCAAGACCCGCGCCGAAGTGATGCAGATCGCCGACATCTTCCGCGCCAAGATCGTGGACGTGCAGCCCAAGAGCCTGACCATCGAGATCACCGGCAACGAGTCGAAGATCGAGAAGTTCCTCACGCTGATGCAGACCTTCGGCGTGCTTGATCTCACGCGCACCGGCAAGGTGGCCTTGCCACGCAAGTAGTTTCCTTCAGTTACGAACCACGCAACAAGAACCATGCCCTCCAAAGTCTATACCGACAAAGACGCCGATCTCGGCGTGCTCAAGAACAAGACCCTCGCCGTCCTCGGCTTCGGCTCCCAAGGCCACGCCCACGCGATGAACCTCAAGGACAGCGGCTGCAATGTCATCATCGGCCTTTACGAGGGCTCCAAGTCGATCGCGGTCGCCCGCGAGAAGGGCTTCGAGGTCGTCCCGACCGCCGAGGCCGTGAAGCGCGCCGACGTCATCATGGTCGCGCTGCCGGACACCAAGCAGGCCGCCTGCTACGAGCAGGACATCGCCCCCAACCTGAGCAAGGGCAAGACGCTCCTCTTCAGCCACGGCTTCGCGATCCACTTCAAGACCGTCGTTCCGCCGAAGAACGTGAACGTCATCATGGTCGCCCCCAAGGGTCCCGGCCACATCGTCCGCCGCCAATACACGGAAGGCAAAGGCGTGCCCTCGCTCATCGCGGTCTATCAGGGCGGCAACGCGGCCAAGAAGATCGCGCTCGCCTGGGCCAAGGGCATCGGCGGCGCCCGTGCCGGCGTCATTGAGACGAACTTCAAGGAAGAGACCGAGACCGACTTGTTTGGCGAGCAAACCGTGCTGTGCGGCGGTTGCACGGCGCTGGTCAAGGCCGGCTTCGAGGTGCTCGTCGAAGCGGGCTACTCGCCCGAGATGGCTTACTTCGAGTGCCTCCACGAGCTGAAGCTCATCGTGGACTTGATGAACGAAAAGGGCATCGCCGGCATGCGCTTCTCCATCTCCGAGACGGCCAAGTGGGGCGACGTGACGGTCGGGCCCAAGATCATTGACAAGTCCGTCAAGAAGCGGATGAAGGCGGCCCTCAAGGACATCCAGACCGGCAAGTTCGCGAAGGACTGGGTCAAGGAATACAAGGGCGGCTACAAGAAATACAACGCCCTCCTCAAGGCCGACGAGAACCACCTGATCGAAAAAACCGGTGAGCGCCTGCGGGGCCTCATGCCGTGGATGCCCAAGCGCAACATCAAGGGCGCCCAGGCGGCCTACTGATCTAAGCTCGGAGCGTGAATCCTTTGCGACCGCCGGCAGCGTGGCTGCCGGCGGTTTCGCTTTTCAAGCGTGAGAAACTGCTTGAACGCGGCCGCGCCTCAGGTGTCCATTTTCCACAAACAACAGTTCAAGCTATGCCTGCCTACATTTACGAAACCATCCCGCAGAAACGCGGCCAGAAGCCGCGCCGCTTTGAGGTGCAGCAAAGCATGAAGGACGCGCCGCTCACCAAGGATCCGGAGAGCGGCCTGCCTGTGAAGCGCGTCATCACCGGCGGCTCGGGAAACTGCTTCCGCGGACTGAGCATCCTCTCCATGAACCGGCCCCGCCGGAGCAAGTGAACCAACCGCCGGGGCGTTTCGGCGGCATCGCCCGGCTGGTTGGAACAGCGGGGTTGGAACGGCTGCGGGACAGCCACGTTTGTGTCGCCGGCATCGGCGGCGTCGGCTCCTGGACGGTCGAAGCGCTCGCCCGATCCGGCGTCGGGGGCTTGACCTTGGTGGACCTTGACGAGGTCTGCATCACCAACATCAACCGTCAGATCCACGCGCTGGAGGGCACCGTGGGCCGGGCAAAAGCCGAGGTCATGGCGGAACGCGTCCGGCTCATCAACCCGAATTGCCGCGTCACGGCGGTAACCGAGTTTTTTACGGAGGCAAATGCCGCGCGCCTGCTTGCTCCGGATTTCAGTTGTGTTGTGGATGCCATTGATTCCGTCGCGAACAAGTGCCGGCTGCTCGCGCTGTGCCGGGAGCGGAAGCTGCCGGTCATCTCCTGCGGTGCGGCGGGCGGACGGCTGGACGCGACCGCCGTGGGCATCGCGGATCTCGCACAGGTGACGCATGACCGGCTGCTCGCCGAGGTGCGCAAACGGCTGCGCAAGGAGCACGGTTTTACGCCGCCGGGCGAACCGTTCGGCATCCCGTGCGTGTTTTCGCCCGAGACGCCGGTGACGCCGGAGCCGCCCGCATGCGCGGATGACCCGACGGCATCGAGCCAACCACCACGCCTGAACTGCGAATGGGGCTACGGCTCGGCGACGTTCGTGACTGGCACATTCGGTTTCGCTGCCGCTGGCTGGGTGGTGCGAAGGCTGGCGGCCAATTGACCGATCAACCTGTCAAAGCAAAGCTCCCGCGTGACCAAACTCACTGCTGCCCAAATCAAGTCTTCGCTCGCCACGATTCCAAGCTGGCGACGCAAGGCATCCATCATCACCCGCACCTACGAGTTCAAGGACTTCGTCGCCGCGATGAAGTTCGTGAACGCCATCGCGCGCGCGGCGGAAAAGGCCTGGCACCACCCGGACATCGACATCCGCTGGAACCAAGTGCGGCTGGCGCTCACGACTCACGACGCAGGCGGCCTGACGGAGAAGGACTTTGCGCAGGCGGCAAAGTTTGACCAACTCGCGGGCTCCTAGTGCTCAGGAATCCGCCTGGGTGCCGCCACCGAAGTGTTGGGCGGCGCCTGGCTATGGATGACTCGCTGGGTGATTGCCTCGCGCCGGGACGCATGACATTGTGCCGCGACAGTTAAGCCATGCCTCGCGAGCCAATCACAGTCGAGCGGTTTTATACCGAGCATTCCGGTCAGCTTGATCTGCGGCTGCTTGGGGGTGCCATCGGGCTCAAACGCGTGATCCGCGAGCCGACGGTCAACCGTCCCGGACTGGCATTGGCCGGACACACCAAATATTTCGCGCGCCACCGGATGCAGGTCATGGGACACGCGGAGGTCACCTATCTGAAAACCTTGCCGCGCGACGAACGCCGGCGGCGTTACGAGCTGATCTTCAGCTATCCCCTGCCGGGCGTCGTCTTCTGCCGCAATCTGCCGCCCGACCGCGATTGCCTAAAAGCCGCCGAAAGCCGGAACATCCCCATCCTGACCTCATCACTGATCACGATGAAGTTCATCAACCTGGCCACGCTGGCGCTCGAGCAGCTCTTTGCGCCGCGGGGCAGCGAGATTGGCAGCATGGTGGACATCCACGGCGTGGGAGTGCTGATTCGGGGCGACAGCGGCATCGGCAAAAGCGAGAGCATTCTGGCGCTCATCGAACGCGGCTACAGCCTCGTCTCGGATGACATGACCCGCGTGACGCTGGTGGACGGCCGCGAAGTGGTGGGCACCAGCTCAGAGCTGACCCGCAATCACATGGAGATTCGCGGCATCGGCATCGTCAACGTCGCCGCAATGTTCGGGGCCAAAAGCGTGCGCGGCGAGAAACGCATCGACCTCGTGGTCACCCTCAAGGCCTGGGAAGAGGTGAAGGACATCGACCGGTTGGGGATGGAGGAGGAATTCCAGCACATCCTTGGCGTCCAGATCCCGCACGTGACAATTCCGGTGCGGCCCGGCCGCGACCTCGCGCGGCTGATCGAAGTGGCGGCCCTGCACGTCAAGCTGCGGCGCGCCGGCCACAATCCGGCCAAAGAGCTCAACGAGCGGCTCCTGTCCCAGATGTCGGCGGCTCCGCGCGGCCTGTAAAATCTGGCTTTCAAACACAACCTGCCTGGATGATGCTTTGCCCCTGATGAGCGCAGCCAAAGACAAGACTTGCGACGCCGTGATCACCCGCGATCTGGTGGTGGCCAACAAGGTCGGCATTCATGCCCGGCCAGCCGCAATGTTTGTCAAGATTGCCAGCCGCCACACCTGCGACATTTACCTCGAAAAGGACGGGGAGAAAATCAATGGCAAGAGCATCATGGGGCTCCTGATGCTCGCTGCCGGACCGGGCAGCCACCTGCGGCTGGAAGCCAGCGGCAAAGACGCCGCCCAGGCCGTGGCCGAGATTGAGGACCTTTTCCAGCGCAAATTCGACGAGGAATAGGTCAGCGCTGGTCCCCGAATTCGGGGCTTTCCCGTTGGGCAAAAGATTCTGTGTAACCTTGGGCATCTTCTGCCTCATGCACTCGCAGCATGAAACCGACCGTCGCATACTGCCCGCAATGCCACGCCGCGCTGCCCAGTGACGCCCCCCACGGCCTCTGCCCTAACTGTCTCCTAGCCGGCGTCGCCTTGGCCACTGACGCCGGCTCCGAACCCAGCCGCACGCCGCCTCCGGCTTTGGAATCGGTGGCCGCCGCCTTCCCGCAGCTCGAAATCCTGGAACTCATTGGCCGCGGCGGCATGGGCGTCGTTTACAAGGCCCGGCAGAAATCCCTCAACCGCCTCGTCGCCCTTAAACTCCTCGCGCCCGAGCGCGTCACCGACGCCGGCTTTGCCGACCGCTTCGCCCGCGAAGCCCAGGCCCTCGCCCGCCTCAGCCACCCGAACATCGTCACCATCCACGACTTCGGCGTGACTCCAACCGAACCAACAACTAAGAACCAAGAACCAAGAACTCCCTATTACTTCCTGCTGATGGAATTCGTGGACGGCGTGAATCTCCGCCAAGCCATGCGCGCCGGCCGCTTCACGCCGGAGCAAGCCCTCGCCATCGTCCCGCCCGTCTGCGAAGCCCTCCAATACGCCCACGACCACGGCATCGTCCACCGCGACATCAAGCCCGAGAACCTCCTCCTCGACAAAACCGGCCGCGTCAAAATCGCCGACTTCGGCATCGCGAAGATGCTCCGTGACGGGGACACTCCTATCCCCGAGTCCACGTCCGCGTTGCTGTCCGGGGCACCAACCCAACTGGGGGACAAGAGTGTCCCCCTCACCTTCACCGCCGCCGGCACGCCGCACTACATGGCCCCCGAGCAGCGCGACCACCACCGCACCGACCACCGCGCGGACATCTACAGCCTTGGCGTCGTCCTCTACGAACTCCTCACCGGCGAACTCCCCGGCGCACAACTCCAGCCGCCTTCCCGCAAAGTCCAGATAGACGTGCGCCTCGACGAAATCGTCCTCCGCGCTTTGGAGAAGACGCCTGAACTGCGCTTCCAAACCGCAGTCGAGATGCGAACGCAATTGGAAACCCTCACGCCCGGTAGCAGCCGACGTGAGGAGGCTCGCAATGCTCCCGCCGCACCGTCCTTCCTCAAAATCACCACCGCGACCCTCCTCACTCCGGCGGAACTCGCCACGTTCCACGGCCAGTTCTTCGCCCACCAAACGCGCGGCCAGCTCATCCTCGACGCCCAACGGCTCACCCACACCCGCGCCGGCCAAACCACCGTCATCCCGCTCACCGCCATCCGCGACGTGAGCCTCGGCCAGTATCCGCGCTCGATGAATCCCGCCGGCATCGCGCTCGTGAGCATGACCTACGAGGACGCCGGCCAGCCGCGCCAAGTGCTCCTCTCGCCGATGGACGGCTGGTTCGCCTTGCCCTCCACTTGGGACGCGAACGCCGCCGACTGGCACGCCGCCATCCGCGCCGCCGTGAAGGCCGCCACCGGCCGCGAGCCCACCACGACGCCGCGCGAACAACTCGGCATCGCCGGCGGCTTCCCGTGGCTGCAACTGACAATAATCGCCGCGCCCGCGCTGGCCGCATTCGGACTCCTTTCGGCCATATTCGAGCAAACCGGCAATTCAGCTAGCTCGGTGATGCCGGTCATTATCATCACGCTGATGCTCGTGTTTGGTTTTCTGATTCCCAGCGTCTTCGTGCCACTGATCACGCGGCGGCGTGCAGCCACTCCACCCGCTGTGCCCGGAACCCGTTCACCGCTGTGGGGCTACGGGTTGGCATTGCTGTTTGTGCCGCTGGTCATTCACCTCCTAATGCTGCCCGCGCAATTGCTGCTGCCCGAACCAGCGCGGCGCGGCGCACCTTTGCCCATCGGCCTCCCCGAGGCCATCATCCTCGCGGTGCTGGGCGTGGTGGGCCTCATCCGCTTGCGACAGCCGCTCGCCACGGCGAAATCGCCCGGCCGCAACCTGCTCGGCCTCGGGCTGATTTGCTTCGGCATGTTCCTTGGCGGGATGAAAATTCAGGAAGCCAGCCGCGACCACTTCCATCGCGTGAACGCGCTCACGTTCAGGATTCCGAGCCTGCAGCAGGAGTGGCACGCCGCCCAGCAAGCCATCTTCGAAGCGAACATCGAGTTGACCCGCTTTGAAATCCGGCCCAATTCCCCCGTCTCCGACGCCCAGCGCCAACGCGACGTCATCGAGCACGAACGTCTCAAAGGCGAATTGTCGAAGGCAAAAGTCCGCAGCGACATCATCAACGGCCAAATCCAGACCACCAGCGACACAGTCAACACTCAGCAGTTCCCGACGCGGGCGGACTTCGTGTTCGTGCTGCAATGGAGCCTGCCCTTCGTGCTCGCCGGGGTGCTCGTGCTCGCGTGGCGCGGCCGCCATCGTGCGGACGAAACCGCCCCCGGTAGCAGCCGACGTGAGGAGGCTCCATCCGTCCGCTTCCAGCACGCCGGACTGCTGCTGCTCGTGATGCCCGTGCTGCTCGTCGGCTTCCTGTTCCTTCACTTCTACTCCCGGCAATCCGAGCCCACTGGAGTCATGCGGTCCACCGGCGTCACGCAGCTCAGCGTCACCCCCGTCGGCGTGACCAACAACGTCGTCATCGTGGACGTGACCGCCGATGTCGAGCGGGGCAACCCGGAGTTACGCGCCGGGCTCGCCGGCCCGTCGCTGTCCGCCGCCACCGAGGCGGCCCTAGCCGACACGTTCGTTGTTCCGTTTACCGGCACGTTAGTGAAGCCCACGCTAAGCACCGGCAATGCATCGTGGCGCATCCTATCCCCAGGTCGGCAAACGGTGCGGCTGGGCTTCGTCCTGCCCGACGCCGCGCTGGCCCGGCAAGCGGCGGCTCATCTCCAACCCATCAGGACACTGCCCTCCCCGCCAGTCAGCAGCTTCGTGGGCAGGCTCTTCGAAGTGCAACAAACCAACGGACAGGTGTATCTCGCCAGCCTGCAAATCGAGTTGCTGCGCACCGCCGCCGACCCCGGTTGGGTTTCCGTTTCCACCGTCACCCAGCACAACGAAACGGGCGCGCGACTCACCTGGGAAATCCTCGCCTCGCAGCCCGGCACGGCGCGATTCCGCCGCGAAGGCAGCTCTGCCAGCGCCTCACTGGAACGCGACCTGAAGACCAAACTCCACCGCGTCACGGCCAGCGTCGAACTCACGCGCGTCAGCCCCACCCGCGTCCGGCTCGTGGTGAAAAAAGGCTACTCAAGCCACACCGAGGAACTCACCGCCAACTTCCGCGAACTCGCCGACGAGCTGCTCCGCAGCAAACACTTCAGCACGAATACCACGAACGGCGCGCCCATCGAGTTGTGCCGCGTGCAGGGCAAACCGCTCGTCGTGACCGTGGAAGCTGCCGCGCCGCGCCCTGAAGCCTTACGCGCCTCCACATCGAGACGATTCCGCCTGGATACCATGACTGCCGTGCTCATCGCCCTCGGCGCGATTGTTTTCGGCTTCGGCGGCCTGGCGTTGCTCGTGTGGCTGCTGCGGCGCGGCGGTGCCTCGAATCGCACCGTGCTGCTCGTGCTCGCCGTGCCGTTCGTGCTGCTGGCCCTCGCGGTCGCGGCGGTGATTGGCTTGAAGCCCACGGGCGGCATGAGGCTCGAGAAGTTCGAGCGGATGCAACTGCACGCCAATCACACTGGCCCCCTCTCCGCCGAACCGCCCGGTCGTGTGCAACAGACACAAAATGGCTTCCGCCTCCAGCTCCCGGCCGGACAACTCGCCATCTTCGAGCTGCTCATCCGGCAGGCCAACGATTCGCTCCAGCCCGTCCCCGCGCTTACCGCGCTCGTCGCCACCGGCACGAACGCGGGTTTCAACGACACGCTCTACTGGACCTTGCGCCGCGCCGAGGCCGCTCGCAGCGCAGACCTCACCAACCAACTTTGGTTCTGGTCCGTCACCGCGCACGACGGCCACGGCCGCGCGCTCGCGCAACGCACCGACCACGGCACGAACTTCACGCACACCGTCGCGCCCGGCGATTCGCTCGACTGGTGGCAACTCGCGCGGCACGCCACCGTGACCTTCGGGGCCCCCGAGACGAAAGACATCGCCCTCTTCCGCACCCACGGCACCGCCATCGTGCGCGGCACGCACCCAACGGAAGCAATTCTCCGCATCCGCTGCGCCGCCACCCCGACGGGCTTCGTCACCAATGGACCGCCGCGCATCGAGCTGGGTTTGGCCGCGCATGCGACACTGTCGAAGGCGTTCCCTACGTCCCCGACTGCCGCGCTGCCGCTTGCCTCTGGCTCACGATTGCAATTCCGCCTGGCAACCGAGGCCAATGATCCCAGCCACGAGTTACTGGCTGACCACCAAGGCAAGCAATCGTTCCGGGTGCGCCGCGACATCCTGCTCGATGATGCCTCCGTTGCCGAAGCCAGGGTCAACGACGAAGGGCCAAACCCCATCATTGACGTGACGTTCACCGCAGCCGGTGGAGAGCGATTCGCCGAGATCACCCGCGCGAATCGCGGTAAACAACTGGTGGTGATTTTCGGTGGCAAAGTGCTCTTCGCACCGGTGATTCAAGACACCATCACCACCGGCCACGCGCAGATCGCCGGTAACTTCACGCTCGCGGAGGCCAAGTCGATAGCGCAGGCGTTGATGGCTAAGGCCGTGCCGCACTTCAAGGGCGTGCCGCGCTTCAAGGCCCTAATCGTGTGCTTTAACGGCAAGGTTGATTCCGGGAGTTCGTGCTCCGGCGCCAACTTCCAACCGGACGGCACCATTCATGCCAAGGGCAAGCTGACCTGCGGCTATCCCGGAAGGGTATCGGAGATCGAATGGGCTTTCGTGGAGCAACGTGGCGACAAGGACGCATACCAGTTCACGCGCCGGTTTCCTGCCGACACCGCTGCCACCACCACGACCACGAAGATCATCGAGTTCAGCGAGCGCCGGGTGGTGGTGTTTGAAGACGAATTTCAAGCGGTCGTGATCGGCCCCCCAGAGAACAAGAAGCCCACGACAACAAGCCCTTCGCCGTCAGCGCGAATCGAACGCGTGCAGGGAGCCGCCACGAACGGGCTGGAGTCCGAATGGCGCATCATCCGCGCGAAGCCCGGTTGGATGTGGCTGGAGGGTGCTGGCGAGAACGCCATTGGCCAGCAGATGCTCCTCAATCCGGCGGACGGCCAGTATCACGGCGGCGTGGTCGTCCGGTTGGAGAAAAGCACCGGGCATCAGAAGGGACCGGAGGTGCGGGCGCGACTGGGCTACGGCTTCGCCGGCATGTCCACGCCGTGGGGAACGGTGACTTCGGCGCAAGAGTTCGCGGAAGGTGCAGCGGCGTTTCGCCAGCAACTGGCCAAAGGGAGCAAGCCACCGTTCGCGATTTCGACCGGTCAGGAATTTGAACTACTTCGACTTGATGGTGCCGCCGTGACCGTGGCGGTGACGGAGGATGTGTCCACGACGCCGACCCCAGCCACCAATCCGTCGGACGACCCCGCCGCCGGAAGCCGTCAGCAAAAGCTGCGCGACATCGCCCTTGAAAGCGCCGCTCAGGCCATTCGCGAGGGCGACCTCCACTTGCTACATGAGCCAGGCGTCACGCCGGCCGAAGCGAAACTCACCACCACTCTGCAAGGCACCATGAAAGACGAAGACCTCAAAAAACTCTCCTGGCACGAGTTTGACCAGTCAACCGGCAAATACTGGCGCGAACTTCACGATGTGCGGCGCTTCAAAGATGCGGCGGAGCTAATCGGACGCTACCTCACGCTGCATCCCGAACTCAATCACGGCATGGGGGCCATCAATGGAGCGAACCTCCATTTTCATGCCGGGCAGTGCTGGGCAATGGCAGGGGCGAAGGATCACGCCCTGAGCCAGTTCAAACTCTCGCGGCATCCCCCCGGCATGAACCTTGAAATGCTCTGGAATGAGTATGTGGACGGCAACACGGCATTTCTAAACAACAACCGACGAGCGCTGATTCTCGCGCACGCGCGTTTGGCGGAAAGCGCTAACGACCTCAACGCACCCAACCTGCGTGTGCTGGATCGCTTCCTCGCCAACTTTGGCAAACCCTATGCCAAGGCTTACGAGGAGGAAGGCCAGGATCACAAGAGGCTCAGCGCCGACTGCTTCAATCGCGCCTGGGAACTCCTCGACAAGAAAACACGCACCCAGGAAGAGGATGAGCGGATGATCTCGCTCGCACATGCGTCCCTAGCGCATTGGCGGCTGAGGAAGGATTGCAAAGAACAGAACTTGAGCATCAGCTACTGGCAGCTCTCGCGGGTGTATGCCGTGCTAAAGCAAGGCGATAACGCTGCCACTTACGGCGGCCTGTGCCTGCATGTAAGCGGCAAGGTGCCGCCGTTCTATCTCGCCTACGCTCACGAGGCGCTCGCTCGCGCCGCGATGCTCAACAAGCAACGCGAGCCATTCGTTCAACATCTCGCCGAAGCGAGGTTGCTAGCCACAAAAGTGGGCGATGCGGACGAGAGAAGGATGCTGGAGAATGACCTCGCGAGTCTGACCTGGCCTTGAACCCTCTCCATCCCATGAACACGCGCCAAAGCTATGACCACGTGGCCGACGAATACGGCCGCCGCATCTGCGACGGGCTGCGCCAAAGGCCGCTTGATCGCGAGTTGCTTGGCCGCTTTGCCGCGGGCGCGGGCAGCAGTGGCTAGGAGTATTCGCAGAATTTTGCCGTCCAACTTCGCACCATGAAAAAGCTTCTCGCCCCACTGCTCTGCGCCGCGTTCTTCGCCACTGTCACCAATGCGCTCGGCTTGGCCGGGGATTTGAAGGAACCCGGCGTCGCATTTTCCCAAAGTTACCCGGACGCCGCACGCCAGCAGGTCATGGCGGCCCTGAATCGGCCGGACTGCAAGTTCATCAAGGGCAAGTTCATCAACTGGCACACCAGCCTCTTCTACGCGGGCGAGACCAAGGCACTGAACCTGTTGCTTGCTGACCTCGCCAAATGCGCTGGCGTGACGCTGACCGTCCTCTTCACCTCCGACCCGGTGGCTGCGGAGCCGTGCGATTGGGTGGTCTCACACGACTCAATGACGAACCGCTTCGCCGTCCGCGTGAACCTCAAGTCCGACCGCATCAAGCTAGCGGACCTCTCCCTGCCGGAAGTTAAAGGCCCGCCGCTGCCAGCAAAGGAGTGACGTGACGTGCACTGCGCTCGGATGAAAACCTTGCGACTTACTTGGGTGCACCTCGGCCTGTGGCTGGGCTTGGCGTTGGTGGCCGGGGGCATCTCGCTGCGGGCTTGTCTGCGCTACAACGAGGTGGCGGGCACGGACAAATCGCCGGCCCACATTGCCGCCATCACGTTCGGTGTGCTGGCGGGGCCGCTCGTCGGGCCGGTGGCGAACCCGCATCATTCCAATCCGTTTCAAGTGCCGCCCACCGTCGTCGTGGCAACTGTGCTGCTCTTGGGCGCGCAGGTCTTGGCGCTGGCTCCGTTTGTCCGCGTGAAACGGGCGGTGTCCACGGCGGTGTTCGCAGCGGCTTGGGCGGGATTCATCACGGTGACGGGCCTGTGGTTCGGCGCGGCGCTGGTGTCGCTGGGAATTTTTTTGAGCTGAAGCATCGCGATGACTGACCAACCCGTTCCGCCCGCAGGCTCCGCCTTCCGCACCACGCAGTGGACGCGCGTGCTGGCGGCGCGCGGGGAGTCGGCGGAATCGCAGGCGGCGTTGGGCGAGCTGTGCGGGCATTACTACGAGCCGGTGCTGGCCTTTATCCGGCGCTCGGGCCGCGATGCCGACGCGGCGCGCGAGCTGACGCAGGAATTTTTCGCGCGGCTGCTGGCGCGGCAGGGGTTGGACACCGTGGAGCCGGGACGTGGGCGGTTTCGCTCGTTTTTGCTCGGCGCGGTGAAGCACTTCCTCACGGATGCGCGGGCGCATGCAAGCGCGGTCAAGCGCGGCGGCGGCACCGTGCCGGTGCCGCTCGGGGACGGCACGGACACCTCGCCCGGGGTGGAGGTGCCGGACGCCGGCGCACCGGATCCCGAACGGGAGTTCGACCGCAAATGGGCGCTCACGGTTTTGGACCGGGCGCTGACGGCGATCGCAGGCGAGGAGGCGGCCACGGGCCAGCAGGCGCAGTTCGCCGTCCTGAAACCCTGGCTCACCGGCGACGCTCCAGAGCATTCGCAGGCCGAGGTCGCGCGCATGCTGGGGACCACGGAGGCCGCCGTGAAGGTGGCCGTGCACCGGCTTCGCCGGCGTTTCCGGGGACAAGTTAAAGCAGAGATTGCCCGCACGCTCGCCGACCCCGCGCAGGTGGCGGATGAACTTGCCTGTCTCCTGGCGGCACTGTCCCGGTGATGGCCGCCGCCGCGCCGGCAACTTTGATCTTTGAACCGGCGGCCACGCGATTATGGTTTCGGGCGTGTCGGCACCTGACTTTGACATCAAATATGTCGCGCACCTCGCCCGGCTGAAGCTCAGCCCCGAGGAGGAGCAACGACTCGGCGCGCAGCTCGGCAACATCCTCGGCTACATTGAGAAGCTCAAGGAGGTGGAAGTGTCCGGCGTCGAGCCAACCGCGCACGCCTTTCCGCTGGTGAACGTCTTCCGCGCGGATGAGCCGCGCCCCGGCCTCAGCACTGAGGATGCCCTCCGCAACGCACCCAAGCAGTCCAGCGGCCTGTTCGTCGTGCCCAAGGTCGTCGAATAGCCCACCGCCCTGCCGCTTCGACACGTCACCAGCCCTTCGCCTTAAGCCCGTGCTTCACCGCCTCACCATCTCCGAACTCACCGCCCGTCTCGCCCGCCGCGAAGTTTCCGCGCGCGAGGCCACGCAGGCCTGCCTTGACCAGATTGCCCGGGTGGACGGCGACATCCGTGCCTTCATCAGCCATGACCCCGCCGACGCGCTCGCGCAGGCGGACGGGGCCGACGAGGCGATCGCCGCCGGAGCCGACTTCACCCGCCAACCTTTGCTCGGCGTGCCGATTGCGCTAAAGGACGTGCTCGCGGTGAAGGGCCAGCCGCTGAATTGCTGCTCACAGATACTGGGCAACTTCCGCTCGCCCTACGATGCGACGGTCGTGGAGAAGCTCAAGGCGGCCGGAGCCATCATCTTCGGCCGTCTGAACATGGACGAGTTTGCGATGGGCAGCTCGACGGAGAATTCCGCCTTTCAGACCACGCGCAACCCGTGGGACACCGCACGCATTCCGGGTGGCAGCTCCGGCGGGAGCGCGGCGGCGGTCGCAGCAGATGAGTGCATCGCGTCGCTGGGCAGCGACACCGGCGGCTCCATCCGCCAGCCGGCGGCGCTCTGCGGCTGCGTGGGGATGAAGCCCACTTACGGGCGCGTCTCGCGTTACGGCCTCGTGGCCTTCGCCAGCTCGCTCGACCAGATCGGCCCGTTTACCAAGGACGTGCGCGACGCCGCCATGGTGCTCGAAGCCATCAGCGGCCACGACCCGCGCGATTCCACCAGCGTTCCGCAGCCCGTGCCGCACTTCTCCAAGCAGCTCACCCGCGACATCCGGGGTCTGCGCCTTGGCCTGCCGAAGGAATACATGGTGGGTGGTCTTGCGCCCGAGGTGAAAGCCGCCGTGGACGCCGCCGTTAAACAGCTGGAATCGCTCGGCGCTAGCGTGCAGGAGATTTCCCTGCCCCACACGGATTACGACGTGGCGGTCTATTACATCATCGCGACGGCGGAAGCCTCGGCGAACCTCGCGCGCTTCGACGGCGTGCGCTACGGCGCGCGCGTGGACGGGGCGGATCCGCTGGAGATGTATGGCAACACCCGCGGTGCGGGCTTCGGCGCGGAGGTAAAACGCCGCATCATCCTGGGCACCTACGTCCTGAGCAGCGGCTACTACGACGCCTACTACCTGCGCGCACAGAAAGTCCGCACGCTCATCCGGCAGGACTATCTGAAAGCCTTTGAACAGGTGGATGCCATCCTCACCCCCACCACGCCCACGCCGGCGTTCAAGGTCGGTGAGAAGTCCGGTGACCCGCTCCAGATGTATCTCTCGGACATCTTCACCATCGGTTGCAATCTCGCCGGCATCCCGGGGCTGAGCCTTCCGTGCGGCTTTGCCCCGGACGCGAAGCCCGGGGCGCCCGAGGCCAAGCTGCCCATTGGCCTCCAGTTGCTGGGCAAGCCATTTGGTGAAGAAACGATTCTCCGCATCGCGCACGCCTACGAACAGAGCACGCCCTGGCACAAGGAGCGGGCGCTCTGAACGACGGTTCCCAGTGACCCAGTCGGTTTGAGCCGTTTGGCCTAGTCAGCCCACCGTGTCAGAGTCCAAGGCACTTCACGTCAGGAACAAGGGGCACTTCAGCGCTTGGCCAAGGCTTCCTCAATGCTCTTGGCCACTCGCTTGGCCAGAAACTCGGAACCGCTGGTGGTGAAGTGGACGTTAGCCGGCCGCTGGACCTCCGCGAGCTTGGGCAACGTGTGGGCATAGAGGTCGTTGATGGGCACCTTGTTCTCCTCCATCACCTTCTTCGCGACGGCATTGTAGGCCTGCACATCGCTGTCCTTCCGAGGAGGCGTCAGCTTGGCATCGGGCACGGGCGTCGTGGCGCACCAGATCAGCTTCGCGTTGGTGGCCTTCAACTGCTTCACCAGTTCGCGGAGGTTTTTTTCGTAGTCAGTCAGGCTCACCTGGGCCTTGCCGTTGTCCATGAACTTGAGGTCGTGGAGGCCCCAATTGAAGTGGATGACATCCCACTTCGAGGTTCCGATCCATTTCGCGAGCTTGGCCGTGCCGTTGGTCGTGGGTCCGCCGTTCTCGGGGATGCGGTGCACGTTGGCCTTGCCCTTGAGCAGATCACGCACCGGAACCGTGTAGCCAATGGAGATGGAGTCGCCGATCAGCAGCACGCGCGGCAGGCCCGGCACGTCGGTGATCGGTTCCATCGCGGGATCCTTCTTCGCGGCCTTGGGAGCCTTGGCATCTTTAGCAGGCTTGGTCGTGGCAGTCTGGGCGAAGGCGGGAACAAGGCTGGCGGTGAGCAGGGTAACAAGGGCGTGTCGGAGTTTCATGGCGCACAGAGTCTTTCGATGGGCCGGCAGCGTGGCAAAGCGCTTTCACCGATGCCAGCTTTGGTTGTTCACCGGGCGGGGAGGCGTCCATTTGCTTGTCCGCGAGCGGACTGCGTGGTTTGCTCCGGCCATGAAGCCCATCAGCACCGCCGCCTGGCTGCTCGCCACGGTCGCGCTCCTCATTCCTCAAGCCCAGGCCGCGCCGCGCCCGAACTTTCTGCTCATCATGGCGGACGACATGGGCTTCTCGGACATCAGCCCTTACGGCGGCGAAATCCGCACCCCGAACCTCGAACGGCTCGCGCGCGAGGGCATGAAGTTCACGCAGTTCTACAACAACGCCAAATGCACCACCACGCGCGCGGCGCTGCTCTCGGGCATGTATCCGCGCGGACAGGGAAACAACATCCCGCTGAACCTCCCGACCATCGGCGAACACCTGCGCGCGGCCGGCTACCAGACGGCGTTGAGCGGCAAGTGGCACCTCGGCTCGCGCCCGCCGCAGCGGCCTTACGACCGGGGCTTCGACGAGTTCTACGGGCTGATGGACGGCTGCTGCAATTTCTTCAACCCCGTGCAGCCGGACCCGGAGTTCAAGGGCGGGCGCGTGCGCACCTTTGGCCAGAATGACCAGCTCATCCGCGAGTTCCCGACGAACTACTACACCACTGACGCGTTCACCGACCACGCCATCGCGACGGTCCGGAAGTTTTCCGCGACCGGGAAGCCGTTCTTCCTGCACCTCGCCTACACCGCGCCGCATTACCCGCTGCACGCGCCGCCCGAGGACATCGCGCGCTATCGCGGCAAATACTCACAGGGCTGGGAACCCCTCCGCCGTGAACGCCACGCGCGCCAGCTCGCGCTCGGCCTACTCGACCCGAAGTGGAAACTTTCCGAGACCGACTCCGGCGCCTACGACTGGGCGAAGGCAAACCACGGCTGGGAAGACCTCCGCATGGCCACTTACGCCGCGATGGTGGACCGCATGGACCAGAACATCGGCCGCCTGCTCGCCGCGCTCGACACGCTCGGCCTGGCGACCAACACCGTGGTCATGTTCCTCTCCGACAACGGCGGTTGCACCGAGGAGCCAGGCGGGCGCGACGCCACGCAGCAGCCGGGCATCGCCGCCACTTACACCGCCGTCGGTCCCGCGTGGGGCTGGGCGCAGAACACGCCGTTCCGCCGCTACAAGTCGTGGGTGAACGAAGGCGGCATCAGCACGCCATTCCTCGTGCGCTGGCCCGGCCACGTGAAGCCCGGCGCGTTGACCAAGGAGGTCGGCCACATCATGGACGTAACGGCCACATGCCTCGAACTCGCCGGGGCGAAGCCGCTCGCCGGGTTAAACGGCAAACCCACCGAACCGCTCGAAGGCCGCAGCCTTGTGCCTGTGTTTGAAGGCCGCACCCGCCCCGCGCCCGTTGACCTCTGTTGGGAATGGTCCGGCAACTGCGCCCTCCGCCGCGGTGACCTGAAGCTCGTCTGGGACACGCTCAACAAGTCGCGCCGCTGGGAACTCTATGACCTCGCCGCCGATCGCACGGAGTTGAACGACCTCGCCGCGCAGCAGCCGAAGCTCGTGAAGGAACTGACCGCCGCCTACGAACGCTGGGCCAAGGCCACGGGCCGCCGCATCCCCACCGAACCGCCGCCCGGCAAGGCCAAGAAGAAGGCAGCCGCCGTCGATTGAACCGTGGCCGCAGTGACATTGCGCTTCAATGGCCCGCGCGCCTCGTTCGTCCAGTAGCCATGCGCAAATCCACCTGGCCCCGCCTCGCGCTGACCTGCGCCTGCCTGTGTGCCGTCTGGTTGACGGGCCGCACCGTCAAAGCCGCCGGGCCACTCCGCACCCAGGTGGACGCCTTGCTGACCCGGCAGGCCGCCGGCAAGGCCTTCGCCGCACCGGCCACAGATGCAGAGTTTGTGCGCCGGGTTTACCTGGACTTCACCGGCACCATCCCCACGGCGGCCGAGACGCGCGCCTTCCTCGCGGACAAGGCGGCGGACAAGCGGGCGAAGCTCATTGAACGGCTCACAGCCTCGCCCAAGTTCGCCGAGCAGCTCGCCGAGGCGTTCAACATCCAGCTCATGGAGCGCAACGGCGACAACGCCGAGTGGCGCAAGTTCCTCGCCGAGTCCTTCCGCGCCAACAAGCCGTGGGACCAACTCGCGCGCGAAATCATCAGCCCGGACTTCAAGGACGAGCAGCTGCGCGGCGCGGGCTGGTTCATCACGCGCCGGCTCGACAAGGTCGGCCAGCAGGACACGGATTACCCCGGCCTGACCCGTGACATCGGCCGGCTCTTCCTCGGGCTCGACCTCCAGTGCTGCCAGTGCCACAAGCACCTCACGGTGAAGGATTACAAGCAGGTGGATTTCAACGGCCTCTTCTTCCCGATTCAGAACCTGAAAATGCAGGCGGCGGGCGGCGATTACAAAACCGCATGGGTGCAGGAAGGACTCGTCACCAACAAATACGAGTTCGTCTCCGTCCTCAGCAGCGTGAAGGGCGCGACCGGTCCGCGCGTGCCGCTGGGCGCGGAAATTGAAATCCCCGCCTACGCCACGAAGGAAGAAATGTGGGCCGTGCCGCCCGACCCAAAGACGCGCAAGGCCGGCGTGCCGAAGTTCAGTCCGCTCCGGGAACTCGCGACGCGGCTCGCGGCGGCGGACAACCCGCAGTTCGCGCGCAACCTCGCCAACCGCGTCTGGTGGCAGCTCATGGGCCGCGGCCTCGTCGAGCCGCTGGACCTGCATCACTCGGAGAACCCGGCGTCGCACCCGGAGCTGTTCGAGTTGCTGGCGAAGGAACTGGCCGAGCACAAGTTCGACGTGCAATGGCTCGTGCGCGAACTGGCACAGACGCAGGCCTACGCGCGCTCCAGCGTGTTGCCCACGAGCGCGGACCAGGTGCCCGAGCACCTCTTCCTCGCCGCGAAAGAGCGCCCGCTCTCCGCCGAGCAGCTCGCGCGGTCCTTCCTGCTGGCCGTCGGCGAACACGAGCGCGTTGTCGAAGGCAAGGGCTGGGCCGAAGGCGACAAGAAGAAGACGTTCAAGGACTTTGAAAAAGCCTTCCTCGCCGCGTTCGCCAACGACGCAAAGGAGCCCGAGCTGGCCGTGAACCCGACGCTCAAGGCCGCGCTCTTCCTCCGCAACAACGACCAAGTGCTTTGGGCGCTCCAGCCGCGTCCGGCCAACCTCATCGCCCGTGTCGCCGCGCTGAAGGAGCCCGCGCAGATGGCCGACGAGCTTTTCCACGCCATCCTCAGCCGACCGCCCACGACGGAGGAAACCGCCGCGCTGGAGAAGTTCCTCACCAAGCGCGCCGCCGACCGCGAGAAGGCCCTCGGCCACTTCGCGTGGGCTATGCTGTCGAGCATGGAGTTTTTCACGAACCACTGAAGATGAAGAGCAGGATTAAGATTAGGATTACGAGCAGGAGTCTGCGCGTCTGCCTCTTCGGGCTCGTAATCTTAATCCTAATCTTGCTCCTCCCTTTTCCCTGACATGAACCCCCTCTGCAAACCTTGGGAGCACGCCTCCTCCCGCCGCCAGTTCCTCGGTGCGTCCGCCAGCGCGATGGCGTTGGGCGCGCTTGGTGGGCTAGTCTCCGCGCCGGCCGCCGAGGCCATGCGCAAGCGGGAGAAGCAAGTGCTCTTCATCTGGCTGGACGGCGGCATCAGCCAGCTTGAGAGCTGGGACCCGAAGCCGAACACCGAGTTCGGCGGGCCGTTCCGCACCATCAAGACCACCGTGCCGGGCACGCACTTCTCCGAGCTGATGCCGCAGTGCGCGAAGCAGGCGCATCGCCTCTGCGTCGTGCGGAACATCGCCACGAAGGACAACGCCCACTCCTCCGGCGTCGCGCGCATCCAGCGCGGCGACCCGAAGAATCGCGGCGTGCCGTATCCGTTCTTCGGCTCGTCCATCGCGAAGCTCATGGGGCCGACCGCCTCGAAGCTCCCGCCCTACGTGTGGATCAAGCCCGGCAGCGGCGGCTTCAAGACCGAGGACGCCGGTTTCCTCGGGCCGAAATACGGCTCGCTCGCGTTCGGCGATGGCAAGCCGCCGGAGGATTTGCTTCGTCACGCCTCGCTCACCGCCGACGAGGACGAGGAGCGCAACGAGCTGCGCGAGGTTTTCAACCGCCGCTACGCCGCGCAGCGCCGCCCGGCCTACACGGAGGCGAGCAGCTTCGTCTTCGACACCGCGCGCGAGCTGATGAAGCGCGAGCACATCTTCGACACCGCGAAGCTGCCGGCGAAGGACCTCGACCGTTATGGCCGCACCGAGCTGGGCCAGCACATGCTCGTCGCGCGCAACATGCTGGAGGCCGGCGTGCGCTTCGTGAAGGTCGGCAGCTACGGCTGGGACACGCACGGCGACAACTTCAACGCAAGTGCCTCGCTCGTGCCGAAGTTCGATCGCGCGTTCGCCGCCATCGTCGAAGACCTCGCCGCCAGCGGCCTGTTGGAGCACACGCTCGTCATCGCGATGAGCGAGTTCGGTCGCACGCCGCGCATCAACGGCCACGTCGGGCGCGACCACTGGCCCGAGGCGTGGAGCATCGCGATGGCCGGCTGCGGCGTGAAAGCCGGCGCAGTCGTCGGCGCGACCAACGACAAAGGCACCGACGTGAAGGACAAGGGCCACGACATCGGCGCGGTTTTCCACACGTGGTTCAAGGCGCTGGGCATCGACACGAAGAAGGTGGAATACGACAACAACGGCCAGCCGCTCCCGCTCGCGCACGACGACATGGAAGCCATCAAGGAAGCGTTGGTGTAATGGCGAATGGGGAATGTCGAATTGAGAATGATTGCTCCGAACACCAATCCCGAAACAACTTTTTCGTTGCGCCCGGCCACCGATTCGCCACTCCCCACTCGCCATTTGCTATTCCTTTCCCGCCATGCCTGACGAAACCAAACCCGCCTTCGTCCCGCCCAAGGAACTCAAGGTGTTCCCCAACGACCGCCAGCTCTGCGTCGCGCGGTTCAGCCCGTGCGGCAACTTCCTCGCTGCTGGTGCGATGGAAGGCACCGTCCGCCGTTGGAGCGTCGTCGAGAAACCCAAGCCTGCCGCCGTGGAAGTCCCGCCCGACGACCCGAAGAAAAAGCCCGCGCCGAAGAATGCCAAAAAGGTCGAGGAATCGCCGATGGAACTGGTGCCGCTGCCGCACCTGACCGGCTTCAACGGCTGGGTGCAGACCCTCGCCTTCCATCCGAAGGACAAGGTGCTCTTCGCCGCCGACACTTGGGGCCGGCTCACCGCGACGACCTACGAGGGTGACGCGCCCAAACCACTTTGGGAAAACGCCACCGCGCACGACGGCTGGATTCGCCGGCTCGCCATTTCCGCCGACGGCCAGCACCTCGTCACCGGCGGGCGCGACCAGTTCGTCCGCGTCTGGACCACGGCAGGCAAGCTCGTCGCCGAGCACCGGCACACGGAGGACATTTACGCCGTGGCCTTCGCGCCCGCGGGCCAGCTCATCGCGTTCGCTGACGAGAAGGGCCGCGTGAAGACGTGGGATTTCGGCACAAAGCAAATCGTGCGCGAGTTCGACGCGACCGGCTTCCACAAGCTCTCTCGCCTGCAAGACGTGGCGGGCCTGCGGATGCTGGCCTTCCACGACGGCGGCAAGTCGCTGCTCGTGGGTGGCTGCGAACCGGAGGGCGGCGGCTTCCTCGAAGGCGTGCCGGCGATGGTCCTGTTCGACACCGCGACCGGCAAGAAAACCGGCGAGTGGAAATTCGGCGTGGCCAAGGACGGCTTCGTCCTCGATGTCGCCGCACATCCGGCGGGCTACCTGATCGTTGTGACCAGCGGCCAGCCGGGGAATGGGAAAATCATGTTCCTCCGCCCTGGCGAGAAAGAGCCGTTCTTCACGCACACCAACGTGGCAAACATCCACTCCATCACGCTCCATCCGGACGGCAAACGCTTCGCCGTCGCCGCGATGAACAAGGCCAGCAACGGCAACGGCCGGCCCAAGACTGCCGACGGCTCCTACCCGAGCAACACCTCCCCGGTGCATCTGTTTGAGATTTAAGGCACATGAGTCAAAATCTTCCTACTTTGGGTTGCAAATAAGTCAGGTCATTTTGTTTGTCTCGCACAATACGCCTCCTCACGATGTCGCCCGGACAAGCGACATTATGAAGATCCAAGCCAAACTCCTCCTTCTAGCCATCGCAGCGCTGATGCTTCCCGCCGTGGCGTTCGGTTTGGCTGAGGTAAAGAAGGAGGCCATTAGACTCCGAATCAGTGCGGCCCCGTTGGAAGAACTACCCGCTACAGCAGTGGCAGTTTTGAAGGAGAATTCAGGAGATTCCGCCGAGTCAGAATCTTTCCACATCCTCTTTGAATCCATCCGCACCAAAATCAACGGAAACCCGGCATGGGCTGCCAAGGTAATCGGAGCTGTGGCCACTGCTTATCCAACGAACATAGGCCGACTTTCCGGCGTAATTACGAACGAGCCCAACCCAAGCGTCGCAGCTGCAATGACAGCGGCTGCAATCTCTTCTCTTGATGAAGCCGCCCGCGCTGGCCAAGTTACAGAGCAAGAGGCAAAGCAACAGCGTGCAACTTTGCTATCTGCTGGAGCACTTCCAGCGGTGGGGGCGTCGGCCCCGCCTACACTTATGGGAACCGCGTTCCTCTGTCTTGTCATCGTGCTTCAAGCTGCAGTCTTTTTCGGAAGTTGCTATCTGATTTACAAACTGTGGAGCATCGTCATCGCAGCTGGATCAGGTGCCAACGACGCTAAGAGCAAATTCCTCCTCTCTGTCCTAGGAGGCATTGACACCTCGGGCTCAGCCGATGCGGTCGGGTCAAAAGTGGGAGGACGCCTCAAGGGGACTGGACTGCTGGGCACACTCGCAATTCTCGCGTTTGCTTGCATTATTATTTATCTCATTGGTCGCCACCAAATGACCGGAAGATGATGGAGTGCAGTGCAAGCGGCCCTCACGTAGATGCTGAGAGATTTCGCGCCCAATCTCTCTCCTACGGGCGGACTGTCCTAAAATGGCTTCAGTGATTGAAAGCTGACTAAGTCGGCATGTGCTTGGCCTAAGGCGTTAGGGGGCGGAAATGTGCGATCCTCCGAGCCGAGGAAGTGGTTCGTATGCCGCTTGCCGACTTCGGCTAGCGCGCGCACCTGAGAACATCAGCCCGGATCACGGGAAGAGCTGCCTTGAGCGCTCAAAGACTTCCCTCGGCACGCCGAGCGCCTGCTTCAACTCCACGTCCCGGTCCCACGGATTTGCTATCGCGGCGATGCGGGAACGCTCCGCCGCCGTGAGTTGCAGGGGATAAAAGTGCGGGGAGCAGAGCGCCGTATTGATGAGCGGGAAGTCGGAGCCGTGGAGGAGGCGGCCTGACCATTCGGGGCGCGTCAGGGCTTCGCGGAGATAGCCGAGTTTGTTCACCTGCGTGAGGCTGGAGATTTCGGAGAAGAGGTTTGTGTAGGTCGCCATCATCGGGGCGAGGCGGTCGGTGTCCCGCTGGCCGGCGTTCGCGCCCGTGGAGGCGATGTGCGCGACAATCACCGTCACGCCCAGCTTCAGGGGCAGATGGAGCCGCTGCGGGTCGCACAGCTCATCGCGCGCGTGGGTGAAGGAACGCTCCTGCCCCGCGTGCGTGAGGAGGGGGAGGTTCAGCTCGACCAACTTCCGATAGAAGGGCGTGAGCCGCTCATCGGCGGGGTCAAACTGCATGATGCTGGGAATCCATTTCACCAGTCGCGCACCCTGCGCCTTGGCGGCGTCGAGGCGCGCGAGGGCGTCGTGCCGCAACGGGTTAATGCTCGCGCCGAAGAGGAGGTTCGTGGTCTTCGCCGTCTCCTTGGCGATGAAGTCGTTGGGCACGTAGATTTCCGTCCGTGACTTGTCGAGTTCGCCGCTGGCATCTACGACACCGTCCATGGCAAGGAGGATGGCTTGTCCGACGTATTTGCTTTCCGCGAGCTGACGCGAGATGAGCTGCACGACATGGGCATCGCCCTTCTGCTGGAGTTCCTCGCGCGTGGTGCCGAAGCTCTTGAGGTAGATGCCGAGTTTCCAGCTCGATTCCATCTGCTTGGAGATGAAGCACCCACTGTCCCCTGCCCCGATGCCGGCCGTGTGGACGTGGATGTCGAGGAGCTTGGCAGTAGGCAGAGGTTCCGGCGTGCGATAGGGACCGGAGTGGAAGACCCGGCAAGCTACGCAACCGCCAAGGGAAATCGCCAGCGCCGTGATGGCAAGCAGGCGCGGCCAGCGGCGACGGGGCGGAGGGGTGGCGGAAGGCACTGTGTGGGTCATGTGAAGAGAGGGTTTGCCCGCAGATAAGGCGGATGGACGCGAATGCAGACGGAGAGAGATGCCGCCACTCGATAAGTCAGGGCTGAAAGCCCGCCATGGGATAGCCTGGGCTGTAGGAAGCGCAGCGCACCGAAGGCCCAGGTTACTGGACCAGTAAAAAGGACGCCCTGAAAGGGCGTGACGCTGTGCCGCCCCTTCAGGGCTAGAATCGTTGGGTCGGGATTACCTGGGGCTTCGCTCGCACGGCTCGCTCCACCCCAGGCTGTCATATGGCGGGCTTTCAGCCCTGTCGCGCTGCGGCTAGGTGAGCCAAGAACATGATGGATGGCTTTCGCGGTCATTCGCGTGTTTGGCGGGCACCTTCGGATTTAGCCTCAGGTCCACTGGGAGAGGCAGCGGGCAAGACTACCGCAGGCGGCTTCCTTCATGGTTTCATCTGCTGGCGCATGGCTTCGGCGTAGGGCTTACCATCGAGGAAGACCTGCTTGATGACGGGCTTGCCGGCCGCATCCACGGCGACTTGCACGGTGAGTTTGCCGCGCGGATTCCCCGTGCCTTCTTGGACGTAGTAGCGTTCCAGACCGTATTCCACGCGCACTTGAGCGTCGTTCCAAGTGTTGGCCATGCGGCCTTGAAGCACCACTCGGTTGGGCACAGGCGCGGGCATCGTCGGCGAGAGCAGGACCGCTTCGTGGAACTCGCCGCGTTTTTCCAGTGAGACATAAATTGGCTCTCCCGCTTTCGGCTGAAAAGCCGGTGCCGATGCCCAATACTCTTTGGGGATGCTGCTCACCTGATAGTTCAGAATCACATAGTCGCCGCGCAGCAAGTCACGCGGGTCCACCGGGGCGGTTTCGAGCAGGACGGTCGTGGGCGCGGCCAGCCGATACTCTTGCTGGGCGATGAGGCCGAGCAGCAGCAGCGACTGCGCGGCGAGGACGGCGATGAAGTGTCTGGGGTTCATGGCTGGGTGGGAGTGGAGGTTTCCTGAAGTTTGCGAAGCAAGGCGCGACGGCGCTTCTCGATGAAGACGCCCAAAACAATCAAACCGGCACCGGACACGATGAACATCGCGCCCGTGACTGCCATGGTCCCAAAGAGCCGCAGGTAGGCGATGACCACATCCAGCGTCAGGAGACTCAGGCCGAGGTTGATGAAGAACCGCGAGCCCAGCAGCAGACCGAGGTTCACCATCACCAGACAATGCGCAAACAGGGCGATGGATGCCGTCCATGCCAGCCAGTCCTCCCGGCCCGAGTGCCAGCGCCCCAAATTACTTTCAATGCCACAGGCCACGCCCACGAGGCCGAGCCAGAAGACCAGCGTGCCAAACCAGATGCCCCGCCATACCAGCGGCAGGCGTGTTTCACCCCGAAGGGCGAGAAAGAGACCAGCCGACACGAGCACGGCGAATGGCAAATAAGCGCTCCACACGAGCGGGGCTGATTCGCCATCCGCGTGCGCACCAAAGAGCAGCGGGAGGAGGAAGCAGCTAAATCCCAGCAGCCCATACCGACGCGTCACCCGGCTGAAGTCCTTCGCCGGAGAGCGTTCCATCCCCACCCCCGCAGCGTAGAGGCCAATGAATATCGCCGGGTAGAAGAGCAGCGCGAGTTCGCCGTGGTTGAAATAGAACCAGCCCTTGTCATGGAGGAATTCCAAGGCCAGCCACAGCAGCGCCGCACTCAGCGTGAGAATGTATTGGGGCTTGGACCGCAGCAGCCAAGCGAGCGGCGCAATGCCGACCCACCAGACAAGGATGGCGTTCGGTGGACGGGAGTTGAGGTGATAGACCTGCCCAATCAGCGCGATGTTGGCGAGGAACAAGACTGAGCCGACGAGGTGCAGTGCCTCCGCCGTCTTGTGGAAGTCAGCGTGGCGGCTGCGCGTCCACCAGCCCGCCGCGTGGCTGCCGAGCATCAAGGCGATGCCCGTCAGCAGCTTCACGCCGCGCGGGATGGCGTCCCAGTTCGCCGAGATGAGCAGGATGATGCCGGCCGCCACGAGCACGCCGCCGATGGCAGAGATGATGGCGATGAAGCGGTTGGGGGCATCCTGTAGTTTATAGTGGGCGATGATGCGGTCCCGCACATCCGCGGCGAGGAAGCCGTCGGTGTGGAGCCGTTGGATGTCTTGAAGGTTCATGAGGGGAGAAAGTGCGGTGTCGCTTCCGTATGCCCGGGGCACTGTGGAGTGCGGTGACTGGTCACCGCTTTTCGCAGGTGATCAGTCGCCGTCGAGGTATCGAACGTGTGGGTGTTCACCTGCGACGCGGCGCTGGCGCAAGCATGAGGCGTCCGTGCGGATTCCGAACGTATCAGAGCCTGTCTGAAAAAGCATGAAAGCTGAGGGATTACGCCAGCCGCCGGAGCATAATCCGTATCAGGGCGACATAAATCCAAGCCGTCGCGCTGGCCTCGCTGCGTTCGTAGTCGCGCAC
>Ga0172373_10000194_pt1 | contig 93796 bp, 86 predicted proteins | sample Lak10m_2_FD_114546 | JGI IMG/M metagenome (GOLD analysis project Ga0172373, IMG submission 114546) | Freshwater microbial communities from Kabuno Bay, South-Kivu, Congo - kab_092012_10m | ecosystem: Environmental > Aquatic > Freshwater > Lake | place: Democratic Republic of the Congo...
CTCGGCTGTAGAGAGTGTAAAAAAGCAAACGGGAATAGCTCAATACGAAGAGGGCTATGAGAAGGTAAAAAGCCTTCAAAACTTCAAAATGCCGAATCTTAACCTTCCAAACGTCAGTTTGCCGAATGTGAGTTTGCCGCAGAATGTTCATATTCCTGAAGGAATGAACATCCCTGCGGGAGTAAATTTAGGAGCAGATATTCAATTAGCAACTCAGCATAAGTTTGATTTACTTTGGTTTTATAATCAGGTTAAGTCAGGGGGAGCTTGGGATTTTAAAACAAAAGGTTCAAAGTATGAAGATTTTGGCAATTGGCATTATGGCATTGTAGGAAGAGCTGCAGGATACAATAGGAAAGTTCTGAAAGCTGCCGCAGGTGCTTATCAAATAAAAGAAGGCCGATCATCAATATACTTTTGGAACTCTTATTTTGATGACCCAAAAGATACAGGAATGATTCAGAAAGGTATAAATTTTTATGATTCTCTTTAAAATTCTTAAGAAATGTTTGGGTTATATACTATTCTTATTGCTCATACTTTTTACAATTTTTATTTATCCAAAAATAGGGATAAAGGGTGAAGTTTTGCAACGCACTTCATCGCCTGATAATAAAATAGAATTTGTTCTCACAAAAACTTCTGGTAATGCAACGACAAGTTTCGGATATAGGGTTTACTTGTTTGAGAAAAATAAAAAGAAACCTTTATTGAAAAACTTATTGTTTTGTGCAGAAAAAGTAGATAATTTAAGTATTGCCTGGATTGATAATAGTCACTTAAAAATTGCATACAATGAGGCTAATATCTATGATTTTATGAACTTTTCTTACCTTGGTGAGGACAATCAAGGTTTGCCAAATCGTATTGAAATAATTTTAGAAAAAACTTCTAAAGTAAAGGATTGAAATTAGAGACCCGAAGCGAAGCTTCACAAAATTAGCGAAACCCGAACGAGGAGGAAGCGAAGCTGACAGACGAGGAGGGATTGGAGCGTAAAGCCAAAGGAAGGATTGCAAAAGGAAACTCGCGGCTTGAGCGTCGTTTCCTTTTGAGATTCAATTATTACTGGGACCAAGCCGGCCGCATAGCGGGTGAAGGCCACACGGTGTATGGCGATTACACGGTGCGATATTTTTACAGTGGCAATGAAAAAGTGGCCATGGAGCGGTACGACACGAATACTGGTGAGACGAAATATTATTATTTCATCAACAATCCTCAGGGCACACCGGTATTGATTATTGATGAACAGAACCAAAAAGTGAGTGGATTGAATTTAGATGAATGGGGCAATCAGGGGGCTGTGAGTGGCCCACAGCAAGAAGTGAACTACACGGGCAAAAAACTTGACCAAGCTACAGGATTGTATTACTTCAACCAACGGTATTACGATCCTGAAATTGGGCGGTTCATACAAGAAGACCCTGCGGGGCAGTTGCTAAACCCCTATGTGTACAGTGGCAACAGTCCGTTGATGTATACCGATCCGGATGGGCGATTTTTCTTTGAAATCATGACTGCTTTTGGCGGAGTTTTTGGCGGAATATACCGAGGTCTTCAAGAAGTTGCAAATGGTGGTGATTTTGGGAGAGGGTTTTCTCAGGGGTGGGTAGATGGGGTTAAGATTGGAGGAAGTATTGGAATTGCTGCAGATGTAATAGGTAGTTTTTATACTGGTGGTGCGACCTTAGCTACTTGGAACGAAGCAAATCCGTTTTATGTGGCGGCTATGAGTAGCTATGTTCAAGCCTGGCAAGGCACAGCGGGCACAGGGGGATCTGTTCCAGTAGGCACATCTCCGCCTAGACAAACTCCTTCACCAGGGCAAGGCGGTAGCAACCGCTATTCGGATTATGCCGAGCCTGGTACGTATTTACCCGGATCAGGTCCAGGTAAAGGCTTCAGACCTGGAACAGGATTCATAACCTCTCCTTACGATTGGAGAACTTTAAATGGAAAAGATGAGTTCCACTCAGGGGTCGATTTTTCGTATGGAGATGGGTATGCCTATGCGAGGTACAGTGGGTTTTCATTAAAAGGAGAAGATAAAAAGGGGTTTGGAAATTATGTTGTTGTGAATCGAGGAATGTATCCAAGCCAATATTCAATTTATGCACATTTGCAATCCGTTGATCCGAATGTTCAAGATGGAGGTATAGTATTTAAAGGGCAAAAGTTGGGTGTAATTGGCAGTACAGGTCGTTCTACTGGATTGCATTTACACTATGGAGAGTTTGTTATTCAACCCAACGGCCGGCGCATGTTTTCTGATCCAGGATTCTAAATTAAAAAAGCGAGGAGTTAAGATAATGAACCTAAGAAAACTACTTTTGTTAGCGGTATGGTTTGCAATACTTTGTTGCAGCAATGCTCAGGCTGCTTCGACAGAAATAACCCGAAACAATTATACCCTTGATGAAATTTGTAAGATGTTGAATAAGCCTTTGTCTAAGGCATCTAAAATCATTGTGTCCCCAAATCCACAAGCTGAATCAGAACTAAATTATTTCTTGAGAATATATAACAACGGTAATGATGTTGAACCTGGTGATAAATTTGAAGGTGATCCTGAATACCAATTTATACAAAAGAAGTCAAAAAACTCTAAAAACGTAGTGATGCCTGAAAGTTTAAAGAAGTTAGCTAAACAATTAGATAAAGCTGTACAAGGGGTCCGTTTTTATCGAGAAAAAAACATAGTTAAAATAGTTAGCTATTATTATAAAGCCAGTTCGGCAGAAGAAGCGATTTTAAACTCTCTGGATGGTGCTTTTTCAGAAGGTGGTGCAAGTCTTGTGATCGATAGACTAAAAAATAAAGAAAGATACGTATTGCTATCTATGACATCTCTTAATCCAATGAGGGGAATAAAGGATTTTGATCAATATGTTCTCTATTTCAAACAAGACAACACCCACTATTTTGAGGCCACTATTTCTAAAAGCATCCTTAAAAAGGAAGAACGACAACGATTGGACAAAATGATTCAAGAGGATGTTAGGAAAAATTAAATGAAATATATATTTATTTTGTGCCTATTGGTGTTTAATTCGTCGTTTATTGTTGCTTCAGACATCGCCAATGAAAATGCAGAAACCTCTTCAAAAAATGTCTCACATTGGTTTAAACCTGCCAATTTGCCATCTCTAAGTTCAGGGCTCTATCATGTTTCACCTACAGAAAATCCTTGGTTAGGTTTTTTATTTGGGGTTCGACCCACAGGGGCCAATCAAAAATTGGATTATTTTTGGTATGCAGATTTGAATAAAAATGTGTCAGAACAGTCTACGGTGGGGGTGTTTTATGGCACTTCCAGCACTTATAAAAATTTGCTTGGGCTCAGATACACGACTCAAGTTTTTCAAAACACTACTGAAAACCTTGGGTTAAAAGCAAGATTTTCATTTTTCTATTTTGATTTTGAAAATACCGGTGCTTTTGCAAGTGTGGGAAATGTGTTGTACGGAAAGCAAATCGATAAATTAATGCTGTTTTCTGGACTTCGATTTCCAGTTACCCATTGGACGACACAACCTAATTATAGGCTGGAAAGTGAGGGATTATTTACTTATGGGTATTTTGGAGCAGAGTACAAGCTTTGGTCATTTTTAGGGGTATACACAGACTATTATAAAAATAAACTTTCTTTAGGGCTGAGTATTCATAATATGCCCATCGTAATTAGTCTGGGGCCAGACACGGAAGTTCGCATAGGACATCCCTTTTATGTGTTTTAATTCTGAGCTTATTCTATACCTTCGATACTTGAAACAGCGTTTCATATTCACGCTGGGCATATACGTCGGTCATGCCTGCAATGTAGTCGGCTACGACACGTTCTGGACAGTCAGAAGCCGCCATTTTTTTGCGATAGCTTTCGGGCAATAGTTTGGCATCTGCTTTAAACAATTCAAACAACTGACGAATAATCAGCTGGCCTTTTTTGTTCATGCGGTAAATGCTGTAATGCGAGTACAACTCGTTGTATAAATATTTTCTAAGCTGACCATTTTTGCCTTTCATGTCGAAACTGAAGGTGACCAAGGGTTCTTCAATTTTTTGTAGGTCGTCCAGGTTGGTAATGCCTGTACGCTTAATGTTAGCTTCGGTAGTGGTTAATACATCGGTAATTTGGGTTGAAATAAGGTAACTGTTGATAAGATGTTTGAGTTCGTGGTCTTGCAATTGGCTGTACCGTGATTGGATCACTTTTTTAGCCTCGGCCCACAGTTCGATATTGGCCTCTAGTTTGCCTTCTTCTAAAATTTTTGACGATAATCCGTCGTCAAGATCGTGGTTGTTGTAAGCAATTTCATCCGCTAAGTTTACTACTTGGGCTTCAAGCGAGGTGAAATGGTCGCTTTTTGTGTCGGGATTGTCCCAGGGGGTCGAATGTTTCATCAGCCCTTCCAATACTTCAAACGATAAATTTAAACCAGGAAACAAAGGGTATTTTGTTTCTAACTCTTCCACTATTCGTCGGCTTTGAGAATTGTGCTCAAACCCTCCAAAAGGGTTCATTAAACGATTCAATTCTTGTTCGCCTGAATGACCAAAGGGGGTATGCCCTAAGTCATGCGCCAAGGCAATGGCTTCGGCTAAATCTTCGTTTAGTCTTAAAAGACGTGCAATGTGTCGTGAAATTTGGGCTACTTCTAAAGAGTGGGTTAAGCGAGAGCGGTAATGATCCGATTCGGTGGCGATAAATACCTGTGTTTTATGTTTTAAGCGGCGAAACGATTTTGAATGAACAATACGGTCTCGGTCGTGCTGGAAACAAGTGCGGCTTTCAGAAGGTGTTTCTGGAAATTTTTTCCCCTTAGAGGTAGAACTTTTGACCGCGTAAGGAGCTAGAATTTGATGTTCTAACTCCTCAAAGTAAGGTCTCAAGGCTGTGGCTTAAAGCGCGTAGCGCCAAAAACGGTTGATGGTAGAGCCAGCAGGCAACAAAGCTTTGATCGTTTTTTCAGGATCTTTTACAAAGTCTTGCTCAAGCAAACAATTTTCTTGGTAATATTTTTTGAGTCTGCCAGCCACAATTTTATCAAGAATGGCTTCAGGTTTTCCTTCGTTTAAGGCCTGTGTTTTAATGATGTCTGATTCGCGTTGTACTTCTTCTTGAGGTACTTGTTCAATAGACACACATAGTGGGTTTGAAGCCGCAATGTGCATGGCGATGTCTTTGCCTAAGTCGGCAGCGATGGCCTGGCTAAATTCAACCAAAACCCCAATTTTTCCGTTTGAGTGTACGTAACTTGCAAACAAGCCAGAGGTTTCACCACGATCAAATCGTTTTACCCCAATGTTTTCACCTAGGCGTAAAATGGCTTCAGAAATATATTCGTCAAACGATTTTCCAGAAACAGACACAGTTTTAAGCTGATCTAAGTTTGAAAAATGGTTTTGAAGAATAGTGGCTGAAATAGCTTGACCAACCCCTTGAAAATCGGTGTTGTTGGCTACAAAGTCGGTTTCGCAAAACAATTCTAAAATAACGGCTTCATTTCCAGAAGCAGATACTTGAGTAAACACTTTGCCTTCCGTGGCTGAACGGTCTGATTTTTTAGAGGCTGTTGCTAAACCTTTTTCGCGCAAATATTTTACGGCTTCTTCGAAATTACCCTTGGCATGATCAAGAGCTTTTTTACAGTCCATCATACCTACGCCGGTTTTTTCACGCAGTTCTTTTACTAAAGAGGCTGTAATTTCCATTATGCTTCCACCTTTTCTTCGCTAAGGTCTTCTACTGCCGTTTCTTCACTTACATCGATGCTTCCTGATACGGCCAAGCTAGCTTGAAGTTCAGTTTCAATATCGGTTACCTGTGCTTCACCTGATTCTGCTTGACGCTCGGCTTTGCCATCTAAAACAGCTCGTGAAATAACCGAGCAAATTAAACGAATAGCGCGAATAGCGTCGTCGTTAGCAGGAATTGGATATTGCACTTCGGTTGGATCAGCGTTGGTGTCTACAATCCCGATAATTGGAATGTTTAAACGGTTGGCTTCATCTACAGCTAACTGTTCTTTTTTAGTATCTACCACAAAAACGATTGAAGGTAGAACGTGCATGTCTTTGATACCGTCTAAATAGTAGTTTAATTTGGCTAAGTCTTTCTTTTTACGAGAAGCCTCTTTGTTTGAAAGAAGCTCTAAGGTGCCTTCTTCAACCAATCGGCTAAGTTGTTTTAGTTTGTAAATACTTTGTCTTAAAGTGACATTATTGGTTAATGTTCCGCCTAACCAACGGTGATGAACAAAGGGCATCGAACAACGTTTGGCTTCAGCTTCAATGGCTTCTTGAGCTTGTTTTTTGGTTCCTACAAATAAAACAGTTCCACCCCGTTTTACAGTTTCTTTAACAAAGGCATAGGCTTTGCGAATCAGCTTCATGGATTGTTGAAGGTCGATAACGTGGATACCATTTCGGGCTGTAAAGATATATTTTTTCATTTTTGGGTTCCAGCGTTTGGTTTGGTGACCAAAGTGTACGCCAGCTTCAAGCAGTTCTCTCATTGTAACGACTTCCATGTGCTTTGTACCTCGCATTAAATTTTTGATAGTTGATCGCTCCCTAGAACTTAGGAAGAACGGGGAATTGTACATAAGTTACGGTAATTAGTCAATGTCTGAGCCTGTAAGCGGGTAATTTACAGGTGACCTGGTTAGGGTTAAAGTGAAGGAATGTTTTCTTTGGGAATTAATTTTGCTGTTCCTCCATTTTCATTGGCTTTGGTGGGAGCCAATGGGCTTTTAATAGAAAAGCAATTTTTGAGTTCGGCGGCTGACAACGATGCCTGTATTGATCGTATCGCTGAGGTGTGTGATGAAGTGGGGATTGCTTTAAATGATTTATCTACAGTGGGTTGTATTGTTGGGCCGGGTACCTATACTTCTCTTAGAACTAGCATTGTAACAACGAATATGTTGGCTCAAAGCCTGCAGATACCTGCGTTTGGTGTATCGTCGCTTCATGCCATGGCTAATTTGTATGCGTATCACGATGGATTGTACCTGGTGTTGTTGCCTGCACGTAAAAACGAGTGGCATGTGATGTTATATGGAAAAGAAGAGCGGCAATTGAATGAACTGGCTATTCCTTTTGTAGGGTCTGAAGAACTTGTTATGGGGCAGCTTGGTTCATTTGAAAAATCAGTGTCGGTTTTAGGTGTATTTACTGAACAATGGTTAACTGAGGCTAAAGTAAGGTGTCCAGCACATTGTTTTATAAATGCTCCGCTACGTGCTCAAGTTGTGGCTGACTATGCACTGAGTTCATTGAAAAATGGACTTGAGACTACTCCTTTAAAACCTTATTATGCTTATGAACCTGTTTAATATGAAATTTTTTCGTCTTATTTTTTTCTTTGTTTTTACAATTTTTATGTCCTCAGCCGTTGAGGCTGTAGGGCCTTTTGCCTATTCGGCAATAAAAGAAGGTATTGGGGCAAGGGCCTATGCAATGGGCGGGGCTTACACAGCTGTGGCTGAGGAAGGTCCGGCTTTGTTTTATAATCCGGCTGGTTTGGCGACTCCTGGGTTTTTATATGAATATGAAACTTTGTCTGGAGGGAAAGGACTAAGTTTTAGTGACTATCGTTCACATCAGTTGTACATGAGCCCGTTGGCTTTTGATTATTGGAAAAAAGAGAGTGGCTCAGGGGATTCGGTAGAGGTGGTGTCGTTGGGGTTTGGAAAACGAACCAAAGGGGGTATCGATTGGGGTGTTAATTATCATTCGATGAATGTGAATGAAGGTGGCGTAGCCCAGCAGGGATGGGGCGCTGATATTGGCGTTTTAGCTAGGCTTAATCAAAATATGACGGTTGGCTTTACAGCCCATGATTTGTTTAAGCAAAATTTAGAATTGCCCACCACGTTTGCAGCTGGCTTTGCTTTGTCTACCCTTTCAAAAAATTTCACATTTGCTACAGACTTGGTGTCAGCAAGAGAAAACAATCAAACCACAATAAGGGGGCGCTATGGCATGGAATATGCCTTAAGCGATGGCCTAATTTTAAGGGGAGGATATTTTGATAGTACTTTAACCGGCGGGATAGGATTGGGATTAGGGATTATTGAATTGGATTACACGATGTTGTATCCACAAAACAATGCTTCTCAGGCCAGTTACATGATTGGGTTTAGACTGGGTAAAGGAGCAAAAAACCAAGAAGCCCGACGGCGTTATGCTTTGTTTAAACCCAAAACTTATGCCGAGTTTAGTATGGGTTCGAATATTGTTCAGGGAAAATCGGAAATTAGTTTGATGAACGGGGTGAAGGTGGGCTCGAACGATTTGTTGGGCTTAATTCACGAGGCAAGTTTAGATGATCAATGCGAAGGTTTTGTTATTCGCATGGGCAATTTGCAGGGCTCACTATCTGCTATAAGTTTGGTTCAGGATGTAAGGCGAGAATTGCTAAAGGCTAAGCAGGCAGGGAAGACTATAGTGGTGTATTTAGATGGATGGGCCACTTTGCCTGAATATTATTTGGCTAGTGTAGCCAATAAAATTGTGTTGCCCGAGCTTGGAACCATTAGCCATTTGGGACTTGCTGTGGAAGTGCTAAAAACCAAGCGTTTTTTAAATAATTTTGGATTTGATACTACGATTGTTGCTTCAGGTAAGCACAAAGCCTCTTTATCACCAGAAGGGGAGGCCATGACTGCTGAAGATAAAGCTTTATACGAGGACATATTAAATAATTTATATCGCCAGGTTTTGCTGGATATTCAAGCCTCGCGAAAGCTAAGTTGGGACAAAGTAAAATATGCCTTTGATGGAAGGTTGATTTCGGCTAAAGAGGCCCAAAGGGTGGGGCTGATAGACGGTATTGGATATTACACAGATGTAAAAGAGGGTATCCCATCAACTAATGTGGGGCAAAAAGGGTCTCAAATAAAATCGCTGTATAGTTATGCTGAGTCTGAAGAGGATGTGATGTTTCCCCTTTTTAACAAAATTGCGGTAATTGAAATAGACGGTACGTTGGTATCAGGGTATAGGCCTGGTAATTTTTTAACTGGAGCCAAAGAAACAGGTGCAGAGACCATTGATCAGGTGGTTAAAGCTATTCAAAGTGATTTTGCTATTCAAGGCGTTTTATTGCGCGTGAATAGTCCAGGCGGAAGTATGTTGGCGGCTGATCAGATGTATCAGGCCATTGGAAAGTTGCGTAAGGCCGGAAAGACCGTGTATACCTCTATGGGAGGTGTTGCCGCTTCAGGCGGGTATTATATCGCTCTTAATTCTGACAAAATTTATTCAAACCCTGGAACGTTAACAGGCAGCGTTGGGGTTATTTCGTTTTACCCGAATCAAGAAGGGTTTCAACGTTTGTTGGGTATTAAACGAGAAGCCTTGAAAACTGGTGATTACATGGATATTTTTTCACCTAATAAAAAAATGACTGCGAAAGAAAAAAAGATGTTAAGTGAGTATCAGCAAGAGCATTATGCTGTTTTTGTAGATAGGTTATCGTCTAATCGGTTTTTGAATCCTGATGAAGCCTTGGTGATTGCGCAAGGTCAGGCCGTTACTGGAGAACAGGCCTTGAAACTAAAAATGGTAGATAAATTGGGTAATTTTTATGATGCAGTAGACGATTTGGCCAAAGAAACTGGTATTAAGGGTAAGCCCGAGTTGGTGTATTTTAGAACCGAGCCACCCGCTTTGTTAACTGCAGGATGGTTGCAAGGATTGCCCGATATGATGGGCAAAATGATGTCGATTTTTAAAGGAGAATAACGAATGAAAAAAGCACTTTTTGCTGTGTTTTTGGGTGGGTTGATTTTGCTTGGTTTGGGCTGTTCAAAGTCGTCATCCAAAGTATCGGATACGCCTTTGCGATTGGTATTAAAAGCCGAGCCTTCTAATTTAAATAGCATTTTGCATACCGATGTTCCTTCAGCTGAGGTGATTGGCTTAATTTCAAATGGCTTATTTCGTTTAAATTCAAATTTAGAACTAGAACCAGATTTATTAGAGTCGTATACGGTGAGTGACGACGGAAAAACTTTTGTGTTTCATTTGAAAAAAAATGCTAAATGGAGTGATGGACACCCTATTACGGCAGAAGATGTGGTGTTTACTTTTGATACCCTAATGAGCCCTAAAACCAATACGGTTCGACGAGGATTGTTTGTGATTGAGGGTAAACCTGTGAAGTTTAAGGCCTTGGATACTTACACTGTTCAAGCCACATTACCCGAACCTTTTGCGCCGTTTTTAACCAACATGTCTATGGGCTTGATACCCAAACATATTTTGCAAAATACCGATATTAATACCGCAACGTTTAATCAAAAACCGATTTCTACGGGTCCCTTTAATTTAGTCGTATGGAAGCCTTCACAGTATATTTTGCTGGAAAGAAACGATTTGTATTTTGGTTCACGAGCAAAAGTGAAAAAAATTATTATGAAAATTATTCCGGATAGTAATACTCAATTAATGGCTTACCAAAAAGACGAGGTGGATGAACTTCAAATTTCACCTAAAGACGTGGATGCCGTCAAAAAGCTGCCTAATAGAGTTTTGTATCGTTATGAAGATTTGCAATACACTTACCTTGGATTTAACCTTAAAAAACCTTGGTTTTCCAATTTTTTAGTAAGGCAAGCCATTGCTTATGCGATTAACAAACCTGCTTTGGTTCAAACGGTGCTTAAAGGCTATGGTAAACCTGCCGATACCCCTTGTGCACCCGTGTCATGGGCTTACCCAAGTGCTGATCAGTTGGTGAAATATGACTACGACCCTAAAAAAAGTGAAGCCTTGTTGGTTCAGGCTGGATTTAAGCGAAACCCTAAAACCCAATGGTTTGAAAAAGATGGAAAAGTATTCGAATTTACTTTGATCACCAACAAAGGCAATCCTGAGCGTGAAAAAACAGCTGAAATTTTACAACAGGCGTTAAAGCAAGTGGGTATCAAAATGAATATTCAGGTGATGGAGTGGAGTTCGTTCGTGAAAATGATTACGGGTCCAAAGGATCCCAAGCCTTTTGATGCGGTAATGTTGGGATGGGCATTGGGTACGGATCCTGATTCGTATTTAACGTGGCATTCGTCTCAGTATCCTGCAGGGTTTAATTTTGTAGGTTATAAAAATGCCAAGGTGGATAGTTTATTAGTACAAGGTCGCCGTGAAATGGATCAAAAAAAGCGAAAAGCGATTTATCAAGAAATGCACAAGTTAATTGCGTCTGACTTACCCTACATTTTTTTGTATTATCCGGAAGTCGTCATTTCTATTCATAAACGCGTTCAGGGGTTGTCAAAGCCGGGTCCTGCGGGGCTGATGAACCGTATCGAAGAGGTGCATTTGATTGAATAAAACATGGTGTTAAAACGTTTGCTTGGGGCGATTCCTTTACTGGTTGGCATTACGTTTTTGTCGTTTTTAATCATGCGGTTGGCTCCGGGTGATTACACCTCGATGATGATGGATCCACGTATGACTCAGGCCGATATGGCGGCTTTGCGAGAAAACTTGGGGTTAAATCAACCCATTTGGATGCAGTACATTAAATGGTTAAAAGCCGTTTTGCAGGGCAATTTGGGATATTCGTATGTAACAGGAAAACCTGTATTGGGGTTGATTTTGGAACGTCTTGGCCCTACCTTGCTGATGTCGGTGGTGTCGTTGGTGCTTATTTTGGTGATTACCTTTCCTTTAGGGTTGTTAACCGGGGCAAAACGATACAGTGCTTTTGATGGATGGGTGACCGTGCTGAGCTTTATTGGTCAATCGTTACCCACCTTTTGGTTGGGGATGATTTTAATTTTGGCTTTTTCGGTTAAATTAGATTGGTTTCCTACTTCGGGCTATCTTGATCCAATGGCTGAGGTAATGGGTGGTTTTGCCTCCATTAAAAACATTGCCTTACACATGGTGTTGCCCATGCTTACCATTGTAATTGGCAGCATTGCGGGTTTTACCCGTTATTTTAGGTTTGGCATTATTCGCATTTTAAATGAAGACTATATCAAATCTGCTAAGGCAAGAGGCCTTTCAGATAAGCGTATCTTGTTTAAGCATGCTTTTAAAAATGCTGCTTTGCCCATCGTTACACTGCTAGGTTTAGAGCTTCCGGGCTTAATTAGTGGGTCGTTTGTGATTGAGTATATTTTTGCTTGGCCAGGTATGGGTCAATTGGGAATACAATCGGCGTTTTCGCGGGATTATCCGGTATTAATGGGTTTGCTTTTAATGACCTCTGTGCTCATTTTGGCGGGCAATCTTTTGGCTGATTTGGGGTATCGATGGATTGATCCACGTATTAAACACTCATGAAACTATCTGTAACCAAAGTGTGCATTACGTATTTGTTGTTGCTATTTTTAGTATCAATAGCAATGGTTTTTATACCAGGTTTAGATGTTAACGCGTTTGACCCCAATGTAGTGATTACTGGACCTCAGTCACCCAGCTTGACCCATTGGCTGGGCACCGATGATTTGGGGCGTGATTTATTGCTTAGGTGTTTGGACGGGGCCAAAATTTCGCTTCTGGTGGCCTTGGTGTCGGTAACCATATCAACTACTATTGGTACTCTGTTAGGTGTTTTAGCGGGCTTTTTTAGACCCTTGGATGCAATTGTTATGCGCTTTGTAGACATGATGATGGCCATTCCTACTTTATTTTTAATTCTTATTTTACAGGTCATATTAACCCCTAGTATTTGGACCGTGGTGAGTGTAATTGGGTTAACCAGTTGGATGGGTACGACACGATTGGTAAGGGCCGAGGTGCTAAGCATTAAAGAACGTGTGTTTGTAAAAGCGGCAACGGCCAGGGGGATTCCCACAAGTAGGCTTTTGTTTAAACACGTGTTGCCTCATGCCTTAAATCCGGTGATCGTGTCGGCTATGCTTGGGATGGGATCGGCCATTTTAATTGAATCGGTATTAAGTTTTTTAGGATTAGGGGTTCAGCCTCCTTATGCTTCATGGGGTAATTTGTTGGAAAACAGTTTAAAATATTTAAAAGAAGCACCTTGGATGACCCTTGCGCCAGGTGCGTTTATTACGATAAGTGTACTAAGTATTCACTTTATCGGCGATTCTTTAAGGGCCAAATTGGATGTGAAAGACCGTGCTTAAAGTAAAAAATCTGAGTGTTACTTTTCAGTCAAAACAACATAAAGTTTCAGCTGTAGATGGGATTTCGTTTGAAGTTCCTGATGGCAGTGTGGTGGGCATTGTGGGCGAATCGGGCTCAGGTAAAAGTGTTACTGGGTATTCCATCATGGGGCTTTTGGGTTCAGAAGCACGCGTAAAAGGTAGAATTGAATGGAATGGCCAAGATTTACTTACCTTGTCTGAAACCCAGAAAAAAATCATACGTGGCCGTGAAATTGGGCTTATTTTTCAAAATCCTTTGGCGGCTTTAAACCCGGTATTTAGTATTGCCGATCAAATGGTCGAAACACTGCGATTGCATCATTCTTTAACCTATAAAGAAGCTTTGGATAGAGCGATTCAGTTGCTGCAAAAAGTTAATATACCTGATGCTCATCTGCGTATTTTTGACTACCCGCACGAATTTTCGTTAGGCATGTGCCAGCGCATTATGATTGCTTTAACGCTTTCGATGAATCCAAAGTTGCTAATTGCTGATGAACCCACCGCGTCTTTGGATGTGACGGTTCAAGCTCAAATTTTAGAGTTGTTGCGTGAGTTAAAGCATGAGTTTCAGATGTCGATTTTAATTATTTCGCATGACTTGGGCATTATTGCCCAAAGTTGTGATCATATTGTGGTGATGTATTTGGGTAAGGTGGTTGAAACCGGGTCTCCTCAAGCGATTTTTCATGCTCCGAAACATCCTTACACTCAGGCTTTGATCGCAGCGATTCCTTCTGCTGACCCCGATAAAAAAAATACGGCTAAACCTTTAACCGGCGAAATGCCAAGCCCCGTTAATTTACCTAAAGGCTGTAGGTTTAATACCCGTTGCCCACATGTGATGGACAGATGTTTTCAAGAAAACCCTCCTTTTGTGCAAGTTGAAGGGTCTAAAGTAGCTTGTTTTTTGCACGAGTAACTTTAGGGTTTAGTGTTTTATTGGCAAATAAATTGGTTTAGCTGTTTACCACTTTCCCATCGGCTAGGTGAACTTGCCGTTTGGCTAGTTTTGCGTAGTCGGGGTCGTGGGTTACCATAATAATCGTGGTGTTGTAACGGCTGTTAAATTGTTTTAAAAGATCCATAATACGGTCTCCATTTACCGAATCTAAATTTCCGGTGGGTTCATCTGTAAATAAGTATTTTGGTTTCATAATTAGGGCTCTAGCAATAGCCACACGCTGTTGTTCTCCACCCGATAATTCTCTAGGTAATCGATGAAACTTTCCCTCTAAACCTACGTCTTTTAAGAGTTTTTTAGCTTCGTTTTCTTTTGATGTTGCTAAATTTTGTTTAAAAGTGGGCATTAATACATTTTCTAAGGCAGTTAATTCGGGTAAAAGGTAGTGAAACTGAAACACAAATCCTAAATGTTGATTTCGAAAAGCATGAACTTCTTTTTCGTTTTGAACTAATTTCCCATTTTCAGCTACTAAAATGTTATCAATGAGTAAGCGTCCTTGAGAGGGTACATCTAAAGTGCTCATAATGTACAAAAGAGTACTTTTTCCAGAGCCAGATCGTCCTAATAAACTTACAAATTCACCCTCATTAATTTGTAGATTGATATTGTGAAGTACCGTGTTTTCGGTTCCTGAAAACGATTTGTAACCTTGTTCTAGTTGAATCATACATTATCCTTCCGACCGAATAATATCGATGGGGCTTAATTTTCCTGCTGCTCGTGCAGGAAGCCAGCTGGCTAAAAGTGAAGAGCTAATGGATAAAATAAATCCAATAATGTAAATACTAGGAGTAAACGACATCATTAAGGTACCCCCTGAGGTAAGAGGGCTTCCTGGGAAAGGTACCTTTGACAACAAAAAGCTTGCAATCCATCCAAATCCTAAACCTAATAGTCCGCCAATTAATCCTAAAATAAGTCCTTGAATGAGAAAAAGTTTAATGATGTCTTTGGGTTCAAACCCAATTGAACGTAGAATGGCAATTTCTTTTCTTTTTTGGTTTACAACCATGTTTAAAATGTTGTAGATGCTAAAGCCAGCTACTATCAAAATAGAAACAGTCATCATGTAACGAACTGAATCTTGAATTTTAAATACCGCTAAAAAATTGGCGTTTACTTCGTCCCAGCTTTGTACTTGTTCACTGTCCAGTTGTCTATATGTTTGAGCCATGCTTTTGGCTTGGCTAACCTCTTTTATTCTAATGGCGATATCGGTAATGTCAGAGGGAGTGTTGTTCAGCGCTTGGGCATCAGACAGTGAGCCAAATACAGTGGTTTCATCTAATGTTCTAATGCCCACTTGAAAGGCTCCCACAATTTTAAACGGTAGGGGGGCTTTTTTTCCGCTTGATATCCATACGGTTTCACCTACCCGGGCTCCTAATTTTTGAAGCAATGCAGTGCCTGCAACCAATCGGTTCGATCCCGATCCAATGTCGGTAAATTGTCCTTCAGTCATATAAGTTCCAAGAGTAGTTACTTGCAGCTGTTGGTCTGGGTTAGAGCCTATCATTCGTGCACTTACACTGATTCCGGAGCGAGTCATTAAAATTTGAGTATTGAGTTGAGGTGAAAACGCCACAACGCGTGGATCGGCCTTTAAACGTTGGTACCATCCCTGAGGATTTTGAATGCGCGGACTATTTTTGAATCCTGAGGGAGGGGTCAACCAATGGACTAATTTTTGAGGATAAAATGCTTGATCTAAACTGTGTTCAGTCAGCTCATCTTGACGAGCTGTAATGCGAATATGGGCATCGTTGTTAAGCAGTTGATCTATTAAAAATTCTCGAAATCCCAATAACATGCTTGAGATAATGATGTAAGCTAGGGTTCCTAGTAAAATGCCTAAAATCGTTAAAATGGTTTGTTTTTTTCGGCTTAGTAATTGACGTAGGGCTAAAAAAAACATTGTTTATTGGGTATGGATTAAAACATAGTCACTTGTTGTTAAAGCAGGGTTTAAAAGTTCAATTTGAGTAGGTGTGCTTTTGCCTACTGTGTAGGATTCTTTAAATGTTTTTTTGCCTCGTTTTATGGTTAAAGTTCCGTTTTTTAAGGCCAAAACCGGAATCAAAACCACACCTTTTTTTTCTCCAACGGTTATGGCAATATCTACAGTCATGCCTGGCAATGCCCAGCTTGGCAGCGATTCAGGAGAAACATGTACGAAAAACTGCCCATTATGTGAAAAAATAGCGCTTACATGTCCGTCCAAGGGCTCGTTTCTGACCCCTTCAAAGTTAAGTACTGTTTTTTGCCCCGGTTTCACTTTTATTGCCCCTTGTTGTTCTAAAGAAACTAGGGCATACATCTGGGTTAAATCAACCAAGGTTAAAATAGGGGTTTGGGCAAATACTGTTTCGCCTTCTTTGTAACTTACTGAGGTAATGGTGCCTTTAAACGGCGCTCTGAAGGTAGTTTCCATTTCTACTAAAGGGGTTCCTTTTTCAACAACTTGCCCTTCTTCAACATATATTTTTTTAAGGGTAGACGATACCCCTACTTTAAGCTGGTAACTTCGTTTTGGTGTTAAAGTGCCTACGCCGTAAACGGCCTCTACTAAAGTTCCCTTTTCAACTTTAGCCCAGTTTTTTGGGGGTGATTTTTTTGTCCAAGTAATGACCAAAATGGTTATGGCCATTAAAGCAAAAAATCCAAGTAACAGTTTGTTTTTAAGGTTCATTTTTTAAGTTTTCTGTTTTTTAAGCTTTTTGTATCTCTATTGCAAAAACAGACCCTTCAATGTTTGAAATATTAAGTACTTTGTGTCCCAATTCTTCTACGGTTCGGGGTACATTTTCTAGGGGTTCCCCTTCGTTTAAACGAACGGTTAAAATGTCGCCTGATTGAAGCGAGTCTAGTTTTAAACGTGTTTTAACAAAAGTCATCGGGCAATGTTCTTTGGTAATATCCAGTTCGTGTTTCATATAAACAACACCTGTCCTCCTTGGGCAATTTGTAAAAACTTGGTAACCCCTAATTGTTCTTTAAGTTGAATATAGTCTGCTAAATCGGTACCTAAAATGACCATAGACATTTCACAGCCATAAAAATTAACCCCTAAAGCAACAGAGGCATCGATAAGTTCGGTTAAAGTGGCTACATTTTGTTTTTTCATCATGTAGGTCATTAGTAAGGGGCTTAGCCCCAAAAAATTAAGTCGGCTTAGGGGTAAATTATTGAAGCCACCCATTAAAAAATTAAAAAGCTTGGCTAAAAATCCGGTTCCTTGAAAGCCTCTGCCTTTGGCTTTTTTTACAATATTGTAGCCCCAAAATGTGAAAAAAATATTCACTCCGTAGCCAACAGCTGCAGCGCCAGACGCTAAGGTAAAGGTGGCAATGGCTTTGTCAAAATCACCACTAAAGCAAATGAGGCTTAACTTTTTTGTTTCAGACATTTTATTTCCTCTTCTTTAGTTTTATAGATAGGCTAATAGTCGATCAACAATCATGCCAAGCAATACCAGGGGTAAGTAAGCGATTGACCGTTTTAAAACTATTCGCGCATTGGCTTTGTCGTGTAATTTAAAAAAGGTCCATACGGGTTTTAATAGCCAAAGGCCTACTACTACACTCCATACCCCGTATACCAAGCCAAAATGCTGTAAAAATAGGGGCCACAATGCAACTCCTATTAATGCAAGGGTAGTCCATAGCGTGTGGTTAGCACATTTTTTACCCGTTTCGTCATCCAGTGATAGCATTTTAAACCCACCTTGGGCATAGTCGTCTTTGTACATCCAGGCAATGGCAAAAAAGTGAGGCAATTGCCACACAAACAAAAGGGCAAATAAGCTCCAGGGTAGCCAATTTTTTACATCCGTGTGCACCATAGCCCAGCCTCCTAACGGGGGTAAAGCTCCGGGGATGGCCCCGATATAGGTGTTTAGCCAGGTTTTTTGTTTAGATGGGGTGTAGGCTGCCAGGTAAAGAACGGCGGTTAATCCGGCAAAAAAAGCACAGAGGGGTGTCACGAAAATCGATAACACGGCACAGCCTAAGCCCATTAAGGCCCACGAAAATAAACCCGCCTTTAAAGGTGAAATAAGGCCTGAAGGAATGGGTCTGTTTTCGGTGCGTTTCATACGTTTATCCAGTTTCCATTCCATCGTATGATTGAACGCTGAAGCGCCACCCGCAACCAATCCTGTACCTAAAATGGCCCATAAAAACAAAGCCCATTGAAAGTCGTGAAGGCTGTTTAATGCCGCAAAGTAACCCAAGGCTAGGCTAATAAATTGCATCACTAAAATACGTGGCTTAGATAGTTCTAGATAGCCTTTAAGCAGCATAATTTACCGTTTCTTTAACGACGAACGAACAATTTTTACGCTTCCTTGATTTACAGGAATGTTTCCAAAATCGCTTCGGCTTAGGGGTGTGGTAATGGGCGTTGTATCGGATATAGAAGGGTTATTAAACACCGGGTTTGAAGGTCGGCCATGGGCTAATTTGTGGCGTAAATCTTGAATGGTGGCCGCTTGTTCACGCAACTTGGTATTTAACAGTTTAATTTCTTGTGCTTTTAGCTTGTATTCCGAGTCATACTCGCGCCTCATGGTGTCTACTTCTTGGGCTACTTGGCTCTTTACCCCATCTTTTTCACGTAATTTTGAGGTTAAAAGTTCAATTTCTCGGTCTCTTACCTGTAGTTGTTCTTCGTAGTCACGGCGGGCTCTTTCCATTTCGTGAGTTAGTTTTAATTGCATACGTTCGCCCAAACTTTGTTCGGTGTTTTGAACCACTTTTTCAAGTTCTTTTGAAAATTGATCTACCTTACGGCGTAAGGCTTCAATTTCGGCTTGTTTATCGGTTAAGTGAATGTCTTTTTGGGCTACTATCATTTCTATTTCACGCAGTTTGATGTCAAATTCTTGTTTAATTTTGGCGGCCGATAATTCGCCAAATTCTTTGGCATTTTGAAACTGACGTTGATTTTCTTCAAGTTCTCGTTGTTTTTGGAACCATTGTTTTTGAAGATTTTCTTCTTCTTCTTTCCATTTGCCACGTTCTTGCGACAAACTTTCCCAAAAAACACGCTGACGTTCCACCAACTCTTGTTCAAGGTGGCTTCGTTCATTCATGATGTCTTTTTCTACTTGTTTTCTAAGCTCGTCTAATTTAAGTTCTTCAGCTTGCCAATTGGCTCGTTTTTCGTTCATTTCTTCATCAAAACTACGACGTCTGATGGCTAAGGATTCTTCTAAATTTTCTTGTGCTTTAGACACTTCTTCTTCCCATTGCCTGCGTTTTTCAAGCATATGCGCTTCAAGCTGGTTGATTTGTTGTTGTTTGCTTTCTATTAGTCGATCCAGCTCGTTTTGCCTAGTATCAATGGTGTGGGCTAATTGCTTTAATCGTTCTTCAAAGCCTACTTCTTGTAAACGTTGCCGTTCATCGATGGCAGATTCTAGGCGAGCTAGCTCTTGGCGTTTTTGGCGAATATCGTCTTCAAAAACTTTTTTTTCGTTTTCTAAAAGTTCTTGAAATTTACGTTTTTTCTCATCAAAGTCTTTTTCAGCTTTTATTTTTTGCTCTTGAATGGCTTCTTCTTCCATAGCCAATTCAATGCGACGGGTTCTGCAAAACTCTTCGAACTCTTTTTTTTGCTGTTCAAACTCAAGTTCCCATTGGTTGCGGGTTTCTTTTTTTAAATTCACAATGGCGGCTAAACTGTCGGGAGGAATACGTACGTTGTAAATATCCTCTAGGGTTTTTCTCTCAAGCTCAACCACTTCACGCATTTCGCCTAGTTGTTTATATTGTGATACAAATTTGTTTTCTATGGTGTCTAGGGTGTCGTTCAGGTCGCTTTTAAATTTTCCAAACGAACGCTTAATTTTTTCTTGGGCTTCTTCATACATGGCTCCAATAGGAATTAAAGGTTGAGTAAGTTCAGATGATTTTGCGGGCGCTACGCTGAATATAGGTTTGTCTGAGTATGCATCAGGCTGACCGTTTTTGAGGCGGTCTTTGTACTCTTGAATTATTTTTTCGTGGATACTACGGTGCGAATCGCGTGATTTTGACATAAAAATAGCCTTCATTTTACAGCTTTTGATTGAGTAGGTAAACTAAAAGTATGTTTTCCTTTAAACGTTGGGCTCTGATTAGTTTGGTTGCGGTGTATTTGCTGATAGGCGTAGGGGGCTTGGTGCGTAGCTCAGGGTCTGGCTTGGGGTGTCCAGATTGGCCCAAGTGTTTTGGGCAATGGATTCCGCCTCTTCATGAATCGGATATCGATCCTGCCAAAAAAGCACATTATTTTCAGCATATCGGTGAAACCTTTAACCCTGTTAAAACTTGGACCGAGTACATGAATCGTTTGGTGGGGGTTAGTGTAGGGCTTTTTATTTTGATAATGGCCATCACTTCGTTTCAGCTTTGGCCTCAAAAACCCGCAGTGGTAGTGCTTAGTTGGTTGTCGGTTATTTTAGTGGCTTTTGAAGGGTGGTTGGGCGCTGTGGTGGTGGCCACGCGTTTAAAACCTTGGGTTATTTCGGTCCATATGGTGTTGGCTTTAATTTTGGTGGTCACACTTTTGATGGCTTATTTGTTGTCACAAAAAAGACAAATTCCTTCATTGGGTAAATCGATTTGGCGATGGACTTTGGCTGCTTTGTTTATTTTGTTGGTTCAAAGTGCTATGGGTACCCAAGTGCGTGAAGTGATCGATGAAGTGTCGTTAAAGTGGATGTATCAGCACCGTGAGTTGTGGCTAGCCCAGGTTGGGCTTCCGTTTTGGATTCACAGGTCGTTTTCTTGGTTTGTTTTGGGAATTTTTTCGGTTCTTTTAGTTAAGTTAACGCAGCATCCATTTTTTAAAAAGGCTAAAATTTTGCGTCGAATAACCTCTACGCTTTTACTTTTGTTGGGGGTAGAAATGTTGGTAGGCATGGGCTTGGCGTACTTTGGGTTGCCGCCTTATTTGCAGCCTATTCATTTGTTGATTCCGGCTTTGTTAACAGGGCTGTTAGTGTACTTGCTGTGGTTGTCGGATCCTGATGCTTCAGCTGTGGGATAAATCGCTAGAATGTAGCGACCCCTTTACTTTGTTTTTGCCTGGTTGGGCGACTGGGTATGAGGTGTTTACTGACCCTCATTTAGGAATTTTAACTAAAAACTTTTTACCACAGGCTTTACATGCTTTTCACGCTGTTTTTGTGCCTCATTTAACGGTTGATACTTTGTCTGAATTGGTGACTTGGGTTACCTTGCAGCCTGTTGAAGTAAAACTTGTGGGTTTTTCAATGGGGGCCTTGTTAGCAGCCCAGTTAGCGATTTTGGTGCCGTCACGCATTACCGAGTTGGCCTTGGTGTCGGTACGGCCGTTTTACCCAAAACCTGAGTTGGACTCGGTTGCTGATAATCTAAAAAAGGCTTTTATGCCTACTTTACAAGGCTTTTACAAGGCGGGTTTGGCTTCTTCAATATTGTGGACTGAACATAAAGCCTTGTTTCAAGGGTGGATGGACCGTTTTGAAGCTGAAGAATTGATAGCTTTATTAGAGGTTTTGGCTGCTTTAAAACTTCCTGACAACCTGTTTGATCGGATATTAAACGTAAGTTTTTTTCAGGGTGAAAACGACCTGATTGCACCACTTTTTGAACTCCAAGCTTGGATGCCTCAATCAAAACAATCTCACTTAACTGTTTTGCCTGGGGGGCATTTTTTGGGTTAGAACATTACCCCCAAAATCCTGCTCACTTTTCTATTCGCCTTTTCCACCCGCTCTAACCAGTTTTTATTTTGTAAGTCTTTCCATTCCCAGTGGTCTAAATAGGTTTCTTTTACTAGTTTTTCTAGCTGGTCTAAACGTTCGTAGGTGGCTATGAAGGGTGTAGGGATAGCCTCTAATTCTTTTGTGTTTAGCCAAAGGTGAAGCCGTAAACAGGCTGGCCCTCCGCCGTTCATCATGCTTTCAGAAATTTCCATAAACTGAATGTCTCGAATCGGCCATTTTGATTTTAACAGCTGAAATAGAGCTTTTGCTTTAGCTGAGGTTTGGCATTGGGCGGGAGCTAAAATACTAAACTCACCATTTTCATGAGGTATCCACTGCGCATTAAAAAAATAACTATGAATGGCCTCTGCTAAAGAGAGGTCGTTTTGCCTAACGATGTGTAGGTTAAGGGGTTCGTTAAATAAGTCAAAAAATGCTTTTTTAAGCCTCCCAAATGCGTTCGAGAAATCTTCAAACGACGTTTCATGTGCAACCATATATTTTCCCAATCCAGTTGAAATTACATCGTTGTGAAATACCCCTGCATCAATGGCTGTTTGGCTTTGTTTTAAAAATAAAGTGTGAGAAGAATTTAATGTATGTGTTCTAGCTAGGATCTGCTGAGCTTCTAAACTTTGCCTAGGGCTGCCGCTAAATGCGATCTGCTGAGATTTTCCATGCACAAAAACTGTAAGTGGTTGGGTTGATTTTTGTGAGTACAATGTCAGTACATTGGCAGCTCCTTCGTCAGAAAAAGACGGTGGAACGGGTGGGTGATGTTGGGTTAAAGGCAACAGTTGCTTGAAAAAATGAGTAGTGTAGTTTGTTTCTAAGGCTCGGTGGGGAGTGCTGATTAAGTTGGCAGGGGTAAACTGTGATGGACTGGTTTTGGTAGATGGACTAAATACGCCTGCGTTGGCGGTCCACATCGACGATGACGAAAGGCAAATCGCCAATAAATCAGGTGCTTCGTGAAAGGCTTGGTGAAGTATGTCTTGTGATGGGCCTGTAAATCCAAAGCGTCGAAGTGCAGTCCAGTCGGGTCTGGGGCAGGGCGGCAGTATGAGTTGGGTATGCCCCAAGTCTAGCAAGGCTCTCATTTTGCGTAGTCCTTCTAGGGCCGCTGTTTTGGGTTGAGAGGCTTTGCCTTTGTGGGATATTGAGGCTAAATTGCCCAGGCCTAGGCCTAAAAAGCTATGAGTAGCTCCTACTAGGGTATCTACCATCACCGAGTGTAAATTATGCATGGTCGATTCCTGGAGTAACCAAGGGTGTTATTTCTGTGTTTTGAGTAGAAGCTAGTGGATAAGCACAGTAGTCGGCGGCGTAAAAGGCTGAGGGTCTATAATTTCCACTAGATTTTACACCTCCAAAGGGCATGGTGCTGCTGGATCCTACTGTGGGGCAGTTCCAATTAATCACTCCGGCTTTTATTCGGTTAAACACATAATCAAAATCAGCTGAGCTATCGCTTAATAGTCCAGCTGCAAGACCGAATGCGGTGTTGTTGGCTTCTTTTACGGCGTCTTCTAAATTTTTTACCCATTTAACTTGCAAAATTGGGCCAAAACATTCGGTATCAATGGGTTGTTTTACTAACGAAGTATCTATCAGCCCTGGGCTTACAAAGGTGCTGTTGGAAAGCTTAGGGTTTACTAGAGGAATTCCACCTGAAATGTGTAAGGTTTCAAAAAATTGCAAAGCCGCTTTGGCTGCGTTTTCATCAATTAAAGGGCCCATAAAAGGTTCAGGGTGTGAATCATAAGGCCCTATGCGAATCGTTGAGATGTGGGCCTTTAAAGCATCAATTAGTTCATGATTGGCTACTGTGTCTAGTAAAATAACACGTCGTGCACAGGTGCAGCGTTGGCCTGAGCTTATAAAGGCCGATTGAATAAGGGTTAACACGGCTTTTGAGGTATCGCTGACGGAACTGACGATGAGTGGGTTATTCCCTCCCATTTCTAAGGCCAGTAGTTTTTGAGGTGTTTTGGTATTGGCTAGGGCAATGGCTTGGCCTACTTTTACGCTTCCTGTGAAACAGACTGCGTCGATTTTGGGGTGAGAACTTAAGGTTTCACCCACAGTTCTTGCACCTTGAATCAGCTGAATGACTCCTTTAGGAAGGCCTAGTTTTTGCCATAATTTTATGAGCCATTCGCCGGAGGCTGGTGTTTTTTCGCTGGGTTTTACAATCACTGTGTTTCCTGCAAGTAGGGCCGGAATCATGTGTCCGTTTAATAAATGGATCGGAAAATTAAAGGGCCCTAAAATGGCCATCACCCCTATTGGGGCATGGGTTACCGTTCTTTGCGTGCTGCCTAGTGTAACTGTGTGCGTTCCAGTTCGTTGTTGGTAGGCGTCTATTGAAATACTGCATTTGGCTATTGCGGCAGATATTTCTTGGCGTGTTTCCCACAAGGGTTTTCCGGTTTCTTGTGAAACCAGTAAAGCCCCTTCTTCGGCGTGAGTTTCTAGCTCTTTTTGAAACGTTAAGACCAGGTTTTTTCTAGCTTCAAACCCCAAAAGATGCCAAGACAAAGCTGCTTGTTGAGCGACTGAAATGGCTTCCTCTATTTCTTCAGTACTAGCCTCTACTCCCTCCCAAACAATTTCTTGATTTGCAGGATTTAAGCTTTTGAATGAGATAAATTCATGACCCATTTTCCTATCTCCTTAAAACGATCCAAAAAAGTATGAGTGTGTAAAGGTGCTAGGTTTATTGTACTTCCAATTGTTACTCCTAGGCACTCAGCATCTTTTTCGCTAATTCCAATATGTTTTTTGTCGACTTGAATTATGGGGCTACATGCTAATTTTGCATCGGGAAATCTTGCATTAAACAGTATCATTTTATTGCCGTCTTTTTTAGGATGGTAAACAGAGTTAAAAAGTTCTTGGCTGAGTACATGACTTATTTTTTTTGTATGGGTATTGCGTATGGTTTTGAGTTCTGAAATTTTGGCCTCTAGTTTGGGCCCTGCATCTAAAATATCTAATAATCCTTTCCAGCGAAATCCTTCGCTCTCAAGCAGTTGTTGGGCGGCTTTGGTGTCGGGATGGGTTTTTCCTATTAGGTTTTGGGTGATTTCATCAAGCTGAGAGATGTTAATAAAGGTGTTTAATCGATTTTGGGGTTCCCAGCTGTGTTTTGCTGTTTCAAAATCGGCTTGTGCAAAAGTTAATCCTGATGTTTTTTGGCCTGTTTGACCCCAAAAAGGCGAGTTTCCATCGCTGTCACTTATGCCTCTCATTTCGGCAATGAGATGTGTTTCAAACCGCTTTGGAAAGCTTGCTATAACTACTAGTCGTGCTAAAGATAAAAACCGACCCAATTTTAATTTTCTGTATTCAGGCAATATCATTAGCCCTCCAAGTTCAGTGGGTCCTTGATGTTGTGTTTCCCATTCTAAGGTGGTTAAAGGAGGGGTGTTGTGATGTATTAATTTATACGAGTAAAACGGGGTCTTTAACCCCACTTGATCTAAAATTCCGCAGGTTCCTATTACTTTTTGAGTGCTGGTTTCTACCAAAACCCATACGTACCATTCTTCATGGCGTTCATTTTCAGCTTGTTGAAAGGCATGTATAGAATGTTCAATTTTGTCTTTTAAAAAGGTTTTGTCTTTGGGTAAAGAGGTCATGCCCCATTGAGCCGATAAAGCCAAGGTATACAGTGCATCTAAGTCGCTGCTTTCTACTGGTCTTAGAAAAAAATCAGTCATGATTAGTCTCCTAAAGAGGCATGAAAGGTTTTGAAAGTAGATTCGAATATCGCAAAAATGGGATCAATGTCTTTTAAGCGTAGGCCACCCATAGGAAAGGTCATACGTAGCCGTGTTGGATTGGCCCCGGCTAAAAAACAAATCAGTCCAGCATCAAATAAGGCTCGGCTAAAGGCTTCGTTGGGTTCTTTTTTCCCTTTAAACAGCGTCATGGCTATCATGTTGCCCATGCCAAAGGGTCCTTCAATAGCGCTTGGGTAACGTGTTTTTAAGGCCTTTAGTTTTCGGATGAATCGGGTATGAACTTTATGGTTTTTACCCGTATTTCCAAAATAGTCCCCGGTTTTTAAATCGTTTAAAATGGCTTTAGCGGCGTATAGTGCAGAGGTAGATCCAATAAAGGTTTGGCTTAGTAACCCAGGTTTGGGTTTGAGGCTATCTTTAAACAAAGTGGCGCATACTTGGGTGAGTTTGCCAACGGTAACACAGTCAATGTGTTCTTCTAGTTTGAAGTGTTGAAAGGCAAACGGCTGATAGGTTCGTCCAAAACTTTGCACTTCGTCTACGATCACAATGATTCCGGCTGCTTTTGCTTCAGCTATCAGGGCTTTAAAAAACTCGGTATGTCCAACAAAATATCCGCCTTCTCCTTGAACCAATTCCAAACATAATGCTGCGTGGTCATCGGGATAACGGCATAAATACTCTTTTAGCTTGGCCACGCTTTTTTTAATAGACCCTTTGTGGTCGGTGGTGTCGTAAAAAGGAAGGTAATCTACGGTAAGCGTGGTGGGTAACCCTTGGCGGTATGCGGGTTTATCGGTAATAGAAGCCATGGCCAAGGTTCGGCCCATAAAACAATGCTCAAAGGCTAAAATGCGTTTGGCTGGATTTCGTTTTTGAAAGGCGAGTTTTAGTGCATTTTCACAGGCCATAGCGCCCGAAGTACTTAAAAAACAGTGGTCAAAACCTGAAAGGTCGCAAAAAGTTTTTTCAACCTCAAGGGCAATACGGTTTTGTTGCAAGTTTCCTTGCATCACAATGTCTTCAAAAGCAGCCTCCAGCTGACTTTCTACGATGGTTTTGTGGCCATGTCCCCAGTGGGTTCCAAGCCCACTGATACAGTCGTATTTTACCGACCCATCACAAAGTTCCACCAACGCCCCATTGCCCAATCCACTGCCTAAATACCGATACCAGAGATCAACTCCTCTAAAGGTGCTTAGTTGGTCTAAAAGTGAGGCATACTCTACCTGTTTAGATTTTAAGGGTGGGCGTACTTGATTTAGCTTTGATTGAAGAGTAAAAAAACGCTTCAGCAACGCTTTTTTAGCGCGCTTTACATCCTCGTCTTCAGTCCATTGCTCAAACAGTAGGGAGTCCATACTTACTATTTTCCCAAAGAGTAGGCTCTTTAAACTACAGCCTTACCGAAGGATCGGATGATTTATTGTGATAGTGGTCGTTGGTCCACTTGAAAATGGTTTCAGAAACTTTAGCAATAGCTAATTTGGCCTGAGAGACCGAATCGAAGTTTTGAGTGAAAATTGAAACGGCATAAGGGGTGTTTTGATCAAAAACAATGCCTACATCATGTTTAATGCCGTTTAAGGTGCCTGTTTTATTGGCTACAATGATGTTTTTAGGTACTGATTTTGGAATTCCCCAACGGTATTTTTGGTTCGACAATAGCATTACCATTTGGCTACAGGCTTCCGAAGACACCACTTGTCCGCGGGATATTTTGGTTAACAGCAAGTTGATATCTCGAGAGGTCGAAACATTCAGTCCCTGGGCATGTAGCAAGTCGCTGTTGCCAATGACTGTGTTTTTTAAGCCTAACTTTTTCATGGAACGGTTAATGTTTTCTTTGCCTAAAAAATCAATCAACATTTTTGTGGCAGTATTATCGCTGTAATGAATCATGCATTCTGCCAAATGCTGAATAGTAAACCGTTTACCTGCTAACTGTCCGTACATAGGGCCTGCCCCAGGCACTTTGTGGCTTTTTTTAAGCTCTAAAGTATCACTAAAGTTAAACCGACCTTCGCTGGCTTGAATATAAGCTTCAACCAAAACTGCTACTTTAATAACACTCGCAGGATTAAAGCTAGTGGTATCGTTTAAACCAATGGTTTCACCCGTTAAAATGTTGGTGTAGGCAATACTAATTTTACCTTTTTGAGAGGTAGGGAGTACCTTTTCAATTTGTTCTTTTAAAGAAGAAAGATTGGCAGATTCGGCCCCAAGGGTGGATGTTCCCAAAAGGGCCAAAGCGATGCATCCAATTAAAACGCGTTTTAATAGATGACTCATACAAAAACCTTATTCAAATAGTGTAACAGGTACCAAATTGATACGTTTTTGTGCATCAATTTCTTTTACTTTTACTTCGATATTTTGGCCTAAGCTCAGTAAGTCCTCAACTCGTTCAATACGTCTTTTTGAAAGGCTAGAAATATGAAGTAGTCCATCTTTTCCAGGTAATACTTCTACAAAAGCTCCAAAGTTTGTAATACGAGTTACTTTGCCCTGATAGGTTTCTCCTACCTCTACTTCTTTCACCAGTTGCAAAATAAAGTTTTTAGCCTTATCTAAATCAGCCTGATTTTTAGCACTTACAGAGACCTCCCCTTGGTTGCCGTCTCCAATAGAAACAGTAGCACCCGATTCTTCCTCTATCTTTCTTATCATTTTCCCGCCTGGCCCTATTATCAAACCTACTTTTTCAGGATCGATGTTAAAGGTTTCAATTTTAGGTGCATTGGCTGATACTTGTGTGCGGGGCTTATCTAATGTCTGAAGCATGGTTTTTAAAATCGATAAACGGCCTTCTTTGGCTTGAAACAAAGCGTTTCGTAAAATGTCTTCTGAAAGACCCGATACTTTGATGTCTAGCTGTAACGCAGTAATACCTTTTTCCGATCCAGCCACTTTAAAGTCCATGTCGCCGTAATGGTCTTCTAGCCCTTGAATGTCAGACAAAACTACGTAGTCGTTGCCTTCAATCAATAATCCCATCGCAATTCCTGATACTGGGGCTTTGATAGGTACGCCACAGTCCATTAATGCAAGAGTTCCCGAGCACACTGATGCCATCGATGATGATCCATTCGATTCTAAAATGTCAGATACAATGCGAATGGTGTAAGGGAAAGTTCCATCCTGTGGAAGTATGGCTTTAATCGCGCGTTCAGCTAAGGCGCCATGGCCTAATTCTCTGCGTCCAGTACGTGCAAAATTTCCTACTTCTCCCACTGAAAATGGGGGAAAGTTGTAGTGAAAGAAATACGATTTTGAATTGGCTTCATCTAATCCATCTTCTCGTTGTTCGTCTTCGGAAGTGCCCAGAGTAACGGTTCCTAAACTTTGGGTTTCACCTCGGGTAAATAGGGCTGATCCGTGAACTGAGGGAAGTAATCCTACTTCACATTCAATAGGTCTAATTTGTGTTAAACCTCTTCCGTCGGGCCTTATTTTTTGAATGGTGATGGCATAACGAATACGCTCTTTTTTTATTTTAGAAAAAAGAGCTTTAATCAAGGTTTCTTCAGCATCGGGATCCGTTGAAAAAGCGTCTAATACTTTTTCTTCTAATTGAGTTAAAAATAAATCGGTTTCTTGTTTATTGCCTGATTTTAAATTGTCTTCAATTTGAGTTCCGATCACATCTCTTATTTTGCCTTCTAATTCGAGGTATTTTTGGGCTTCAGGAATCACTACTTTTGCTTTAGAAGCTGCACTTGTTAAATCGTTTTGTAGGGTGATGGTGTGCTTGATGGTTTCGTGAGCTACTTTAATAGCGCCTAAAATGACTTCTTCTGATACCTCGTTGGCTCCGGCTTCTACCATTAAAATGGCGTCGTAGGTGCCAGCTACTACAATGTGAAGGTCACTTTTTTCAAGTTCATCATAGGTTGGGTTTACTACGTATTGGCCGTTAATGTAACCTACTAAGGCGGCTCCAACGGGTCCGTTAAACGGAATGTCAGAAACCCCTAAAGCGGCTGACGCTGCTAAAATGGCATAAGGCTCAGGCGAAAATCGTGAGTCATATGACAACACCATTACGGCCACCTGTACTTCATTAAACAATCCTTTTGGAAAGCAAGGGCGCATAGGTCTATCAATTAATCGAGCTATCAAAGTAGCGTTGATGGTTGGACGAGCTTCACGCTTAAAAAATCCTCCAGGAATTTTTCCTGAAGCATACATTTTTTCGCTGTATTCAATGGTTAAAGGAAAAAAGTCTATTCCTTCTTTAGGTTTTTTAGACATGGTTGATGTGGCTAAAAGTACAGTGTCGCCCACTTGAAGCATCACGGCTCCATTGGCTTGTTTGGCCATAACTCCAGTAGACAGTGTAACGGCTTGCGAACCAATTTGCATGGTTCTGCTAATTTTTTTATTCAATGTTTGCATAAATATTTCTTAATCCTTTTCTTCTTATTTTTTTACTTTTTATAGTTGATACTTATTCTACTTTAAAATGGTGTGAAACCAAAGTAGGGACTATTGCCTTGCATCTCATCATTTAGAGATAGTCCCTATATGAGATGAGGTGTTCAGTTAAACAAAAAGGGCCATCCAATATCGGACGGCCCTTCGTTATTTCAACTTTACTTAAATGTATGCCAAAACTAAACTTGTTTTAATCCTAAACGCTCCGTTAGCTCTAAGCATTGAGCTGGATTTTTTTTGCTGTAGTAGCGTAAGAACCGTTTTCTTTTACCTACTAAAATTAACAAACCACGACGAGAGTGATGGTCTTTTTTGTGAAATTTCAAGTGCTCAACAAGGTGATTAATACGTTCGGTTAAAAGAGCAACTTGCACTTCAACTGAACCTGTATCGCTGTCGTGAACTTTATATGATTCTACAATTTCTTTTTTTTCTTGATTACCAATAAATCCCATTTCAATCCTCCAAAGTACCTAATGAACTAGAACCGAAAAGTCTAGCATACTCAATTTGTCAAAGTAAAGGCGTCTATAAACCAGGGAACAAGCGGCTTAAGTTGATTCGTGTTGCAACCGTCCAAGTGTCATAGGTTGAGGTAGGTTGGTACACTCTTCGCATATTAAACACATAATCCATTACACCGCCCGTTCTATACAAAATCTCGGCATCAGCAATAGCATCCGTATTGCTTTTAAAAGGCTTGGTGTAATTGATTACACCTGTATAGTTGGCAATTTCTTTCCAACCCAAAGAAGCAGATAGTAAGTTAACGTCTCCATACGATTCATATTTTAGGCCTGTTTTAATATAGCCATTAAAAAGAGAGGTTCCAGCAGCTCCTAAAATTCCATTAAATTCTTGGTTCACTGTAGCTAAGTTTCCGGGTGCTAATTCATAGTTGTAGTTGAAGTAACCAGGAATAAAGTGAGAACCAAATTTTCTGTATTCTAGGCGGTACGAATAGTCTAATATCTCTCCTTTTACTCCTACAGATCCGCCTTTTCCATTGTTTTCAAGTTGAGCGTATTCTGAATATACGGTTAAAAAATCTCCTCCTATAGGTGCCGCTATGTCAGCGCTATATCCACTAACTGCCGTAGTTGAAGTTCCAGATCCGTCTGAATCTTTTATATAGGTTCCTCCTACTATTACCGAGCTACCCATAAGTGCTGTGTCTTCCATTTCATAACTTATCCGTCCTGCAGCAATCTTTGAAGCTGTCCAGAATCCATCTATGCGCACATTTGAGGCGGTGGCGTATCCCAGTACCCCTGCTTTGTCTGGTGTAAATTCTGTACTATCTCCCCCAGAGCCTGAATCATATCTATCTATTAATAGCCCTTGTCCAAGGGTTACATTTTTTAAATGTCCCCATTTGGCTCCGTACTTCTTTTGGTAGTCAAAGCCAATATTTCTAAACACAACATTAAATTGAGAGGAGTCACCTTTTTGAGTGGGAACGTAGGCGTTTATATCAAACCCTACACTAAGTACTCCCCATTCAAAGTTAGGGCTTAACCCTGCTTTTAAAAAACTGTTCCCGTTTCTATTGACTACGCCTACCTCACTGCCTAATCCTTTTGCTTCAAATTCACTTAATTTATAAGGAACATCGGTTCCAGCTATGATTGATGTGCTTAAAAATACTGTGGTTGCGATACCTAAAATAAGTTCTTTTTTCACTCAAAATCCTCCCGTAGTTTTCTTTAGTATCCACTGTAGCACGAGTTTAATAAATTAATAAAAGTTAAAGATGTGTATAAAAAACTTTGCAAACAGGTGTTGACAAAGCAAAAAAACTCTTATACATTTCTCTATCCCGCAACAAACAAACGTTGCAACCGAACTTTGATATTGATGGATTGTTGAAAATATCAACAAATGCAAATAAACCTAAGAATTAACATTCTTAAGCCGCTTTTAGATCAAGATTTTAAGGGCACATGGTGGATCCCTTGGTAGACAAGCTGATGAAGGACGTGGACAAGCTGCGATAAGCTTCGGGAAGCCGCTAGCAGGCGTTAATCCGGAGATCTCCGAATGGGGAAACCCAAATAGAGTAATGTCTATTTATCATTAACTGAATTCATAGGTTAATTGAAAGGAACTAGGCGAACTGAAACATCTAAGTAGCCTGAGGAAAATAAATCAATTGAGATTCCCTTAGTAGCGGCGAGCGAAACGGGAGGAGCCTAAACCTCATTTATGTAAGCATGCAGGCGTTGTAAATGAGGGGTTGTAGGAAATTTCATTACACAGCTGCTTTTGTGTAGACAAGTCAAAAAATTATAATTTAGTAGAATAATCTGGAAAGTTTAGCCATAGACGGTGATAGCCCGGTATACGAAAAATTATAATCTTGTCAGAAATTTTCCTGAGTACCGCGGGACACGAGAAATCCTTCGGGAATCCGGGTGGACCATCATCCAAGGCTAAATACTAATGTCTAACCGATAGTGTACCAGTACCGTGAGGGAAAGGTGAAAAGAACCCCTGGCGGGGAGTGAAATAGAACGTGAAACCATGTGCTTACAAGCGATCGGAGGTTCCATCTGGGACTGACGGTATGCCTATTGAAGAATGTGCCGGCGACTTTGTTGTCAGTAGCAAGGTTAAGTTTTTATACGGAGCCGTAGCGAAAGCGAGTCTGAATAGGGCGTTAAGTTACTGGCACTAGACCCGAAACCTAGTGATCTATCCATGAGCAGGATGAAGCAAAAGTAAAATTTTGTGGAGGTCCGAACTAGTTGGTGTTGAAAAACCATTGGATGACTTGTGGATAGCGGAGAAATTCCAATCGAACTGGGAGATAGCTGGCTCTCCACGAAATGCCTTTAGGGGCAGCCTTGAGGTTTAGGAGCTTGGAGGTAGAGCACTGTTTAGGCTAGGGGTGTAACCAACATTACCAAACCTTAGCAAACTCCGAATGCCAAGTTTCCGTACTCAGGAGTGAGTCTTAGAGGGCTAAGCTTCTAGGACAAGAGGGAAACAGCCCTGATCGTCAGCTAAGGTCCCTAAATGTATGCTAAGTGGTAAAGGAGGTGGGGTTGCTCAAACAGCCAGGAGGTTGGCTTAGAAGCAGCCATCCTTTAAAGAAAGCGTAATAGCTCACTGGTCGAGCGATCCTGCGCCGAAAATGTAACGGGGCTCAAGCATACTACCGAAGCTACGAGATGTATTTTTACATCGGTAGTGGAGCGTTCTGTAGTAGGATGAAGTCAAGCCGCGAGGTTTGATGGACGAAGCAGAAGTGAGAATGTCGGCATAAGTAGCGAAAAAACAAGTGAGAATCTTGTTCGCCGTAAGCCTAAGGTTTCCTGGGGAAGGCTCGTCCGCCCAGGGTTAGTCGGTTCCTAAGGTGAGGCCGAAAGGCGTAGTCGATGGACAACAGGTTAATATTCCTGTACTAGCAATAGTTCGTTATCAGCGATGGGGAGACGCAGGAGGATAGGTCAGCCACTTATTGGATTGTGGTTTAAGCTCGTAGGAGGATAGAACTGGTAAATCCATTTTATCGTTAACTCTGAGAAGTGAATACGACCCGCTTGCGGGGAAGTGACTGAGTCCACGCTGACGAGAAAAACCTCTAGTGAGAACTATAGCTATCCGTACTAAAACCGACACAGGTAGGCGGGTAGAATATACCAAGGCGCGCGGGATAACTCTCGTTAAGGAACTCTGCAAATTAGCCTCGTAACTTCGGAAGAAGAGGTGCCCATGTAGCGTGAAAACTTTTACAGTAATAGCGTGAATGGGTTGCAATAAAATGGCTCAAGCAACTGTTTATCAAAAACACAGGTCTCTGCTAAACCGTAAGGTGATGTATAGGGGCTGACTCCTGCCCAGTGCTGGAAGGTTAATAGGAGATGTTAATCGTAAGATGAAGCATTGAATTGAAGCCCCAGTGAACGGCGGCCGTAACTATAACGGTCCTAAGGTAGCGAAATTCCTTGTCGGGTAAGTTCCGACCCGCACGAATGGAGTAATGATTTGAGCACTGTCTCAACGAGAGACCCGGTGAAATTGGAGTGCCTGTGAAGATACAGGCTTCCCATACCAAGACAGAAAGACCCCGTGGAGCTTTACTGTAACTTGGCTTTGCATTTTGGAATAATCTGTGCAGGATAGGTGGGAGGCTATGATCTAGGGTCGTCAGATTCTAGTGAGCCGTCGTTGAGATACCACTCTGATTATTTTGGAATGCTAACTGCTATCCGTTATCCGGAAGCAAGACAGAGTCTGGTGGGCAGTTTGACTGGGGCGGTCGCCTCCTAAAAAGTAACGGAGGCGCTCAAAGGTTCCCTCAAGACGGTTGGAAATCGTCTGTAGAGCGTAAGGGTATAAGGGAGCTTAACTGCAAGACCAACAAGTCGAGCAGAGACGAAAGTCGGACCTAGTGATCCGGTGATTCCGAATGGAAGGGTCATCGCTCAACGGATAAAAGTTACCCCGGGGATAACAGGCTTATCTCCCCCAAGAGTTCACATCGACGGGGAGGTTTGGCACCTCGATGTCGGCTCGTCGCATCCTGGAGCTGAAGTCGGTTCCAAGGGTTGGTCTGTTCGCCCATTAAAGCGGTACGTGAGCTGGGTTCAGAACGTCGTGAGACAGTTTGGTCCATATCTGGTATGGGCGCAAGAAATTTGAAGGGATCTGTTCCTAGTACGAGAGGACCGGAATGGACATACCTCTGGTGTACCAGTTATTCTGCCAAGGGTAAATGCTGGGTAGCTATGTATGGAAGGGATAACCGCTGAAGGCATCTAAGCAGGAAACCCACCCTGAGATTAAATTTCTCATCCCTTTATGGGAGTAAGACCCCTCGAAGACAATGAGGTTGATAGGCTGAGCGTGTAAGTGCAGTAATGTATTCAGCGGATCAGTACTAATCGGTCGAGGTCTTGACTAAAGCGGCTTAAACAATGTTAATTTATTAGGTTTAGTAATTATTCTTCTTGGTCACTATAGCGAAAGGGGTACACCTGTTCTCATTCCGAATACAGAAGTTAAGTCTTTCAGCGCCTATGGTACTGCTGGGTTACCCTAGTGGGAGAGTAGGGCGTGGCCAAGAACAATAATTACTAGTTAATCCATCAATATCAAAATTCTTTCTTCTCTTTTAAAAATTCAATTTATATTTTAATAGCTTTAGATCTAAGCTTTTTTTGTAAAAAGTTTTTTCTAAATTTCTTTTTTCTGCAATCGAACCCCACTTGTCCTCGCTGTGCTCGTCTGGCGGGGGCGATGCGGGCTAAGGTCCAGCTTCGCTGCCATCTTGAAATTTGTAGTCTGAGTTACAGTACTTACGAACGAGTTATTAATCAAAACTGGAGCAAAGCGACACTTTTTGGGGAAATGCTCGCGGCTTGAGCATCGTTTTAAAAGAGGGTAGTGGTGCGCCCGATAAGAGTCGAACTTATGACCTACGGATTAGAAGTCCGTTGCTCTATCCAGCTGAGCTACGGGCGCAAAAAAATAAACTAGCGTTCGTCGAAGTATTTTGAAAAGTCTTCTGGCTTAATGTCGTCAATAAAATCTTTAAATTTTTTGGTTTCTTCTTCGTCTTTTTCTGTATTAACCATCTTTGCTTTCAACATAACAGTTTCAGACACTAAAATTCTTGCATTGGTTCGCACTGCAATGGCAATTGCATCTGATGGCCTTGCATCAATCTTTAAAACCTTCTCATCGTGAGTAATTAACTCAATGATGGCAAAGAAAGTATTATCGATAATGTCACTAATGATCACTTGAGTTATTTTAGAATCAAGCGAACCAATCATTTTAGTTAATAAATCGTGTGTCATAGGTCGGGGAGGTTTAAATTCTTGTAATTCCATTGCAATGGCAGCAGCTTCAAACATCCCTATCCATATAGGAAGAAAGTTTCTTTCTTCAGAATCACGTAGCAATACAATGGGGGACATATTTTTGGGATCAAAACCTAGTCCGCCAAGATGCATTTCAATCATGTAAAGTAACCTTAGTTAGAAGTAACTTGTGCTACAAAGCTGTTGAATACTTCAGGATGATTTACCGCTAATTCTGACATTTGTTTGCGGTTTATTAATATGTTCTTTTTATGCAAAAGTCCAATAAATTTTGAGTACGAAACTGAATGTGGCTGTAATGCCGCATTGATACGAACAATCCATAACGCTCTAAAGTCTCTTTTTTTAACTCGTCTGTCTCTATACGCATGCCTTAATGCGTTTAAAACAGCTTGCCTGGCTGGGCGGAATAGTTTAGATAAACCACCTCTAAAGCCTTTGGCTAGCTTAAATATTTTTTTACGTTTTTGTCTGGCTACATTACCGCGTTTAACTCGCATACTTACACTTCCTTAACTTGATTTTATAAAATGGGGGCTAACATACCTACTAATTGCTTGTTATGAGTAGGATGAACTTCAACTGTCTGGCCTTTTCTTCTTTTTAATTTACTCGATTTGTTTCCAAGTAAGTGACGTTTACCTGATTGGTTAGACAATACTTTTCCAGTGGAAGTAATTTTGAATCGTTTTGCTGCAGCTTTTTTGGTTTTTAATTTCATGGTCTACCTCGTTTATTTTGGATTTATTATTGTAATAATAGATCGGTCGTTGGGCTTAGACGGTTCAAGATTTGATACCCCAAACTCAAGAATATTTTCTATGAAACGATCTATTAAATTTTTACCTAAATCGTAGTGAACAATCTCTCTGCCTCTAAAGAACACAGAGGCTTTAACTTTGTACCCTTTTTTAAGGAAGTCGATAGCTCTGTTAATTTTTACATGTAAATCATTTTCAGAAATTTTTGGTCCAAACTTTATTTCTTTAGTGGTTTGTGATTTGGTGTTTTTCTTGTTTTGTTTGTCTTTTTTTTGTTGTTGGTATTTGAAATGTCCAAAATCAATAATCCTACATACTGGCGGTGTAGATGTATCCGAAACTAACATAATATCTAAACCACTTTTGGCAGCTAACTCTTGAGCTTTATCAAAAGTAACTACTCCTAATTGTGTGCCATCATGGTCAATAAGTCTTACTTCTTTGGCCTTGATTTTGTCATTCAAAATATACTTTTTTATAGCTAATCCTCCGATTATATCGATATTAAATAGGTCGAGCAGTATACCATTCTGTTATTACTGGTTCAAGTGTCCTTGCTTTTTTGCTTAATTTTTTCAAGTACAGATTCAGCAAAATCAGAAATGGACAAGGTTCCTAAATTTTCTTTGTTTGCACGTATGGCTAAGGTCTGAGTTTCTTTTTCTTTGTCTCCAAGTACGGCTTGATAGGGGATTTTTTGTTGGATGGCTTGTCGAATGTTGTAGCCCATTTTCTCGGAGGGATTCATAATTTGAGATCGAATACCTTGTTGTTTTAGTGTTTCTTGAACTTTGGTAGCATAATCAAGTTGTTTTTCAGAAACAACCACTAACGCAACGTGTACTGGGGCTAACCATAAAGGAAATTTACCTGCAAAATGCTCTACTAAAATACCAAAGAAACGTTCGATGGAACCCAATAAAGCCCGGTGTACCATTAAGGGTCTATGTTTTTGACCGTCGGGACCTATATAGGTCATATTGAAACGTTCTGGTAAATTAAAATCAAACTGAATGGTAGAACATTGCCATTCTCTCCCTAGGGCATCTTCGATTTTAATATCAATTTTTGGGCCATAAAAAGCACCCCCACCTTGATCAATTTTATAAGGTAAGCCCATAGCCATCACTGAGTTTTCTAGTGCCTTTTCTGCCTGAAGCCAATCATCAATCGAGCCAACATATTTTTCTTCGGGTCGTGTTGAAATATAAATATTTATTTTTTCAAAGCCAAAAGCTTTTAACATATCAAAACAAAAGGTAAGTACTCGGTGAATTTCGCTATCCATTTGTTCTTTGGTACACATAATATGGGCATCGTCTTGTGTAAAACCTCGTACGCGCATAAGTCCGTGAAGAACCCCGGATCGTTCGTAACGATATACGGTTCCCAATTCGGCGTATCGTATAGGTAAGTCACGGTAAGAACGAGGTTGGTTTGCGTACATCATAATGTGGTAAGGGCAGTTCATGGGTTTCAAAATGTAGTCTTGGTCTTCAATTTGAATAGGGGAATACATGTTTTCTTTGTAAAAATCGAGGTGGCCACTGGTTTTCCAGAGGTCGGAAAGCCCTATGTGTGGCGAGTAAAGAAGTTCATACCCTGCTTCAAAATGGGCCTGTTTCCAATAACTTTCGATGGTGTGACGAATAAAAGCACCTTTGGGATGCCATAAAATAAGGCCCCCACCTACTTCTTCTTGGATACTAAATAAATCAAGCTCTTTACCTAACAGTCGATGATCTCTTTTTTGTGCTTCTTCCAAACGAAGTAAATATTCGTCAAGTTCGGCTTGAGAATGAAAGGCCGTTCCATAAATGCGTTGAAGCATTTTGTTTTTTTCGGAACCTCTCCAATAGGCACCTGACACTTTTAAAAGCTTAATTGCAGGAACTTGTGCGGTACTTTCAACATGAGGGCCTTTGCATAAATCTAAAAAGGGCCCATTTTCAAAAAATGAATAGCTGTCTAAGTTTAAATCTTCAATTAACTCAATCTTAAGAGGTTGATTTTTTTCCGTCATGATCGACAAAGCTTTTTCTTTGTTGGCATCAAAGCGTGAAAATGCTTGGTTTTCACGGATAATGTCTTTCATTTTTGCTTCGATTTTTTCTAGGTCATTTTCTGAAATAGGTTGATCGATATCAAAATCGTAATAAAACCCATCATCTATAGAAGGCCCAATGCCCAATTTTGCTTTTGGAAAAAAATGTAATACCGCTTGAGCTAAAATATGAGAGGCGCTGTGCCGAATGGTGGAAAGTGGAAACATTGTTTAGTTTAAAGACATTGGAAAGCCAAAGACTAGCCCTTCAGATTGTTGATCGGGTAAATGTTTTTCTAAAATTTGAGAAATAACTTGTTCAATTGATTTTGAAGTTGGTTCTTCGAATTCTTCAAAAAGTTCATAAATGTCGGGGTCATTATGCTTGACTTTTGAGTTTAATAGGTGCTCGATAACGTTGCTATTGGGATGTATAGACACAGTTTTTTGAACAGTTGAAAAATTGGGGTCTAATGAAAATACTTTTTTAGTTTCTTTTGCAGGGCTATCAAGGTTGAACATGATTTCAGTATAAGCATTGGATACAAGTAATTTCTCAAGAGTAGTTTGAGTGAACTGGCTGATATGTTTTGTAATGGATTTACTTAGAGATAATAATGCTTCACGTTCGGTTGCACCGAGTCCGGAACATTTTGGAAAAGCAGAGGTTGTCGCTTTGTAGCGAGTTTTTAGCTTCTTAATGCTGACTTCAAGTTGAAAAGGAGAGTTTTGTGACACTTCAGTTATTCCTCACTAAGAATAAAACGTGGCCTTAAAAATAGCATGAGCTTGTGAAAAAGTCTAACTTAGAAAAACCGTGTGAACGAGGTTCCTAACGCATAGCTACTGGATTGAGTAGCCTGGCTATGCCCTAAATCAAGGAGGTAGGCATGTACGGAAAATTCGGGGTTAACATAAAAGCGTATCCCTGTGTTAAATACAAACTGATTACGTTCACCTTGTAGGTCGCCTAGTACCTCGAGTGCGTTGGTTACACTGTAGCTTGCCCCTGCCATAATAAGCGGGGTGACTTCGCTTTTGGTAAAAAGAGCTCTGAATCCTCCGTGTGCAGAAAGTCCGTTAGGGAAAATTTTAGAGATTACCATGTATACATTTGTTTTTTCTTTTGAAAATAAATTTTCAACCCCAGCGGCTAATGATAAAGGGTATCTGTCTTGATCAGACATTAGATAATATTTGGCGTTTACGTAAACCCCTTCTGTTGGGGTTTTTCCACCTACAATACCGATTTCCCAATTTTTGAATGTCCCTAAATTTAAAGAATATTTCCAGTCTTGTGACGAGCTGCTGTCTGCTCCTAAGTAATGGATCCCAACGTTATATTCTTTGAACTGTACACCTTGGGCTGTGGGCATGTTAATAAGCCCTGTAGGGCCATTTAGGGTGGGGATGGCATGTACTACATGTGCCAAACACACCATAAGACTACAGCTTAAAAATAAACGTTTCATGAGCGAGACTCCTTTTGAAATTTGCGTCGAATGTAGGCTTCTTTAGCCAATTCTTTTTTGTGATTCCATGCTGGAAAACCTGAAACGGTTTCATGTGCAGCTACGTTTTTGGTGACTCCGGCCTTTGAAGCAATAATGGCTTTGTCGCCTACGGTAACTTGGTTGATACCTGATTGTCCACCTACAATCACGTTGTTGCCAATGATGGAACTGCCTATAAATCCAGATTGCCCCAAAATAAGGCAATTTGTTCCAATACGCACATTATGCGCAATGTGAGTAAGATTGTCTATTTTTGTACCTTTTGAAATAAGGGTTGCCCCTAAACAACCCCTATCGATACACACATTGGCCCCAATTTCTACGTCATCTTGAATAATAACATTTCCTATTTGTGGAACCTTGATCCATTCGTCATTTACAGGTACATATCCAAATCCATCTGCCCCTAAAATGGTTCCCGCATGAACAACAACTCCGTCGCCAAGTTGGGTGTTGTCGTATAAAGTTACTCCAGGATATAGTCTGCAATTTTTACCAATTTTACAATTGGCTCCAAGGGTTACATTGGGATAAATAATGGAGTGTGCATCAATTTGGGTGTTGGGCCCAATACTTGCCATGGGGCTTACTTGAACCGTTTCGTGAGCGATAAATTGATTGTGTAGTGTTGAAAAAGTGAGCCCAGAGTAATTGGGATATAGTGCGTTGAGAACTTGCACTAGTGCTTTTTTGGGAGAGTGTACAACAATTTGGTTAGCAATATTTGGAGCAGAGATTTGCTTAGCTGTGATCAGTGCTTTTGCCGAGGCGTTTAGTGCCTGAGTTTCGAATTTATCATCTAATAAAAAAGTAAGATTTGTTGAATTTGATTCAAAAAGTGAAGAAACGCCTTCAAATGTTTCGAAGGCGTTTCCGTGTAATTGTCCGTTTAAAAGTTCACAAAGTTGCCCGAGGGTCACTATTTGTTTAGTTTTTCAAGTAAAAATTCGGTTAAGTCGAAACCGCCAAAATAAATGGCGCGCTTATCTACAACTACGTCGATATTATATTGCTTAGCAACCACTTTGGTTACTTCGGTTACTTTACCTAGAAGACGTTTTTGAACATCGGCTTCGTTTCTTAAAATGTCTTCTTGTTTGGGTTTTAATTCATCTTCAATTTTGTTGATTAATTTTTGAATGTCTTCGTCGCTCTTTTTGTCTTTACGCGCTTTTTCTAGACCTTTTTGCTTGTCTTCAAAGGTTTTTTGGTAGTCTTCACGTTTTTTTTGTAATTCAGCTTGAGCTTTTTTAGCTTCGTTAAAGTTGCTAAATAATTTTTCCATATCAATATAACCCACATTGTCAGCAAATGTAGAGGTTCCTAGTGCAAGCACTAAGGCTAGTGCTGATACCAATACTGCAGTTTTCTTTTTCATTTTTTTCTCCTTAATGGTTTGGGTGAATCACTCAATAAAATAATCGCTTATTAGCATTTTGGCAATGCTGAACCTAGAACGAATATCCTACGTTAAAGTGTACAAACTGGTCTCGTTCACCAATTCCGTAGTCTAGACGAATTGGGCCAAGCATAGGTACTTGAATACGAGTTCCAATTCCTTTACCCATTTTATACCGGCTTAAATTATAAACCGGTACGGCTTCGGTGTAAGGATCGTCAGGAGAAGATTTGTATTGTGGGGCATAACCGGCGTCAACAAAAAAGATGAGTTGGAAAACGTCATTAAATAAAAAACGGTATTCTACATTGGCAACTACTAGGCGGCTTCCAATAGCAAATGGGTCGTAATCGCTGTAGCCTCTAACGGTGGTGCTTCCACCCGCTCGGTAAATTTCACGGGCGAATAAGTCGGTATCGCCCAATTGAGGGCTTTGAATTTGACCTAACAAAAGTCGTAGAGCTATGGTTTGTTGATCAAAAGTTTTAATAAAGCGACGAAGTTCAAGGTCGTATTTTGTAAAATCGATTGAATGCGAATAAAGTGGCAACGCACGCTCTAGCGTTAGTGAATGAAAGTCTCCATTGGTGGGGTTGAATTTGACATCTCGTGTGTCGTAAGAAATGCCAAAAATATAACTTTGAATGGAATAACTTCGGTTTTTATCGGTTAAAACAACACTTTCATATTTAAAATCATGCTGGGTTTTAAGTTCGTAGGAGGCTGGAATGCCAAAGCCTACTTGTATCCCTTTGTTTCTTTCGTTTCGGTAAAGAGAGCCAGAAGTCGTTGAAAATGATTCAACAGATCCGTCTTGTAACCAAGTTTTTAGGGTGAAAGATCGACGTTTGTCCCACATCCAAGGATTGAAATATTTGAATTGCAATGTGCCTGCACGACCCACCTGAGAATTTAGCATGATGAGCTGACCTGTGCCTGCTAAGTTATCCCAGTATAAATTTGAAAAAAAACTTGCTCCGGCTGTTGGACTGAACCCACCCCCAAAAGAAAATGATCCATTAGAGGAGCGTTCGGTAACATCTAGTTCTAATTGGAATGCATTAAGGGTGGTTCCTTGTAAAAAATTGGTTCTAAAATCGGTGAAATAACCTAGGTTATACACCCTTCTAAGGTCTTCACGAAGTTTTTTGTCTTGCAATACAGAACCTGGTTTGGTATCCATTTCTCGCAAAATCACATAGGTTTTTGTGGTTTTATTTCCGGTCACAGAAATAGACTCAATTACGCCTTCTGTGATACGAAAAATTAAAGGGTCTCCGTCTTGCTCAGGGCTAATTACGGCTATCACTCTTGCTTCTACAAAGCCTTTAGATTGGTAAAGGTCTTTAATTGCAAAAATATCGCTTTTTAGTGCTTTGGTGCTTAAAACTGAGTCGGGATGCAGTTGGATGGCATTTTGGAGTTCTTCGGCACTTATTGCCTTGGCACCTGCAAACACAACTTTGCCAATCACAGGATTTTCTTTTACTTCAATGACCAGTGTTTTACCGTTCCGTTTGTAACGCGCTTCTGAATAAACGCCTAAAGATAAAATGTTTTTGATGATGTTATTGAGTTTAGATACACTGAAAGTATCTCCTTCTTTGAGGGAGATTTCGTTAAATATTAAAGCTGTAGAGGTTTTTACTGCACCTTTTACCGTGATGGTTTCAATGCGATTTTTATTACTGGAACTTCTTTTGCTATCGGCTTCGTCGCTGCTGTCTTCAGAAGTGTCTTCGGTAACCGAAGATGAAGGAGCGTTTTGCGGGAAAAGCTTCATTAACGATTCAAGCTTTATGGATTCAGAACTTGTTGGTTTAGAATGTCGTTTTTTTGAAGCAGCTACTGTAGGATCAGCAAGACAGGCAATAATGCAAAGCCCTGCAAAAAATGGGGCCAGTCGCATTAGAAGAAAAATCCTAAAAGTGTAGAGGTAACTAAAAAAATGATGGCGCAGGCCGTCGTAATTTTATTGAGCCCAGATTCCATGCCTCTAGAAGATTTGAATAGGTGAGCTTGTCCACCAATGCCTCCTAAACCTTCGCCTTTGGCTGAATGCATAAGCACGGTAACGATCAATAAAATGGCGGCAAAGCAGTCTACAATAAGTAAAAGTAACTTCATGTTTACATGCCCATATCTTCAAGATCGTAGGCCAAGTCGGCTTCGTCTTCTTGGGTACCTTGAACCGGTTCTTGATAGTCGTAAATAAGGCGTTGTTTTTGCTCTTCTTTTTGAAGATTTAATTCAGCCAAGATGGCGCTTTCTGACTTATCTTTACAAGAATTGCAGGTTTTCCAAATCATGCCATGTACACATTGAAACAAAGATGCTTTTTCCATTTTTATTCTCCTTCAATCGAGTCTTCTATTTTTTTCTTTGATAAACGAATTAGCTCAAGTCCACCTTGAGAGCTCTTAAAAATAAGGGTTTCTTGCTTATTGTTCAAGCCCAAAAGATTTTGCAGTTGTTTGCTTTGAGCTTCTGACAAGGGTTTGTCTTCGTATAGTTCCTTTTCTTCAAGTTCTTGAAAACTTTTTTTGATGGTTTTTATGATATCGTCAGAATTGGCGGCCATAATCATTGTGGCATTTTCAAGATTAAATGCTTTTAAAACTTGTTTTTGTTCTTGAGAGGGAGTAATGACCTGAATACCTTGAAATTGCTGTTGAAGGTTTGCAACCGATGCTGAAGACTGATGGGTCACTTTTGAAATGTTTTCAGGTTTTACGCCTAAAAGCTTCAAAATGCTGAGTTGATCGGTATTTAAAGAGGCACCGCCTGAGGCTGAGGCTAAGGGTCCAGTTCGACCAATAGGAGGTAATCCACTGATCATGCTCATGCATGGTCTCCTTTGGTAAACACGTTAATAGTAACCAATTCGTCATCATCACAATTGCCCAACATGTAGGTTCCTAGACGAATCATGGTGCGTTTATCTTGATTGGTTCCTTCTTTTCCATTTACAAAAATTTTGCCTGTTTTACGTTCATAAACGTAGTTTACCCCTTTTTCAAATGGAATTTTGTGATACAAAACAATTTTGTCGTCGCTTTCAGCATAAATGACTTTGCTGTTATCAGGTAAGGTGCGGGTTTCGTCAGCAAATTGTACGATTTTAGCTTTGGGCTTGTCGGATTGAAGTGCCATAAAGTGCCTCTCTGAGTTTAACTTTTATACGGGATTCAGGTTAGTATTATAACTTTTTTTTGGAAAACTCACTAGAGATGATTACTCGTAGAGGTTTTTATAAATCCAATATGTTTTTAAAACGCGTGTTACGTAGTAGTTTGTTTCGCTGTATGGAATTTCAGCAATAAATTGATCCAAGTCTTGGTGAGTGGCTTTGTTGACCCATTTTCGGGTAATATTTGGCCCCGCATTGTAGCCTGAAAGCATGTGGGCGTATTCATTGTTGAAACGTTTTTTAAGATTAGAGATATACCAAATGCCAAATTGAATGTTGTAATCTGGGTTCAGTAGAGTGGTTTTGCCTTCCCAAGTTACTTTTTGAACACTGGCAATGCCTTGCCCAGTTGCCGGCATAATTTGCATCAGACCTAATGCCCCTGAGCGCGATACGGCTTCAGCTTTGAACATACTTTCTTCACGCATTAAAGCCAGAGACAAATACGGATCAACATCAAATGCCTTGGCCCATTTTTGTACGGCGTCCCAATGGGCTCTTGGGTATAAAATTTGTGCAAATTCTTGAGGGATGTATCCTTTGATAGGTTTGAATCCGTAGCCATATTTTTCTAAAGTAGCAATCGCGGGATAATATTGCCCAATTTGAGTATAAATGCTGGCCAGCGTATACACCCAGTACATTTTGTTGCTGTCAAAGTCGTGTTGAATTTTCCAGGCCAAATCTTGGGCTACCCATTCACCAAGGCCCAATGAGGATAAGCGGAGTAGGTTTTTATCGGGTACTAGACCCAAGGGTTTAATGGCTTTGGGAAGCCCAGAAATTTGTTTGGGGAAATGCCCGTTTGTAATTCGGTACGAGTAAAAGGTGTAAGGATATCTCACTAAGCACTTTGAGTAATAAAACTTGGCTTTTTTGGGGTTAATAGGCTCTATCATTTTTCCAGTCCAAAATAACATTTTGGCTTTAAAATCGGCTGAGTTTAGTACCCATGGCTGAGATTTAAGCCACTCAAACGCTTTGGCACTGTTTCCTTTTTGATATTCTTGCCAAGCTAATTCCCAGACAATTTTGTCTAGGTACTGGCTTTTGTAACCTTTTTTGCGAACTTGTTTGAGTAACTCAACATAGTCGTTTAGTTTGCCTTCGTCGAGGTAAATCCAATACAAGTAATACATCGATTCGTCGGCATAATTTGCGTACGTTTTATTAGAAACTAAGTTTCGGTATAAGGTTTTGGCTTCATCGAACTGTTTGAGTAAATGGTGGCTTCTGGCAATGTAAAACGAGGCTTTGGCTCCCCATTCTTCAGACTCGGATGAAAGCTGAACGGCTTTGTTAAGATGTACTATGGCGGGGCCGTAGTCGTGAAGTAAAAAATAGCTAAGCCCAACATGGGTTTCAAGTTCGGCTAAAACAGAACTGCTGAGTGAGTTGGATTGTAAAAGTTTAAGCCCAAATTCTTTAGCAAGTTCGTATCGATCGGCGGCATAGAAGGTGCGAAATAATTCAAGTTGGGTACTAGGGGAGTCGATAAATTCAACGGTAGTTAATGTGGACACATTTAAAGCACTTTGAAGCTTAAGAAAAAGTTCTTTTTGTGTAGTAGAGAGAGGGAATTGGATTAAAAGTTTGGTATATAAATTTTTGGCTAGTTCAGTGTTTTGTGATAGAAGGGCTTGTTGAATTTTTAGACCCAACGCTCGTTCGCTGTAGCTTGATTTAGGCTGAAGAGTGATGACTTTCGAGAGTAAAGAATCCGCTTTGTCGAGTTGTTGGATATGAATGAGGTAGATCGCTGCATCGAGGAGGCTTTTTTGTAAAAGAGGACCTTGTTCGTGCCGTTCTAAGTAGGCTAGGGCGTTGTTTAATGAAGCTATACTGGGCTTACTTGCTAGTAAAAATTGTACTCGAACAAAGGGTTCATATTCGCCTAATTTAAGGCTGGTAAGATCTACTTTTTCAAAGGTTTCTAAAGCCTGTTCGGGGGAATTTAATTTAAGGTAAATGAAGCTGCGTAAAAGCGAACTTCTGTCTGGAGATCCGTCGTTTGTGGTATCGAGCTCATTAAGTGCGGCTTGATATTGGCCTTTATAAAAAAATTTAAGCGCGGTGTCATAGCTTGCTGCATGTAAGCAAGTACTTAGAATTGTGGAACTGAGCAAAGTAATAAGAAAATAACGTATTAATCTCATGAGCTTGAAAATGCTACACTAAACCTCTCGATATGTTAACCCTTGAAGATATTTTAAAAGACTTAAATGAGGCTCAGCGAGAAGCGGTCACAACGGTGAATGGGCCTTTGTTGATTGTAGCTGGAGCAGGTTCGGGTAAAACAAAAACCTTGGTGCATCGTTTGGCTTATATGGTGAATCAAGGTATTGAGCCTGAATCAATTTTGCTACTTACCTTTACCCGTCGATCGTCGGAAGAAATGTTGCGAAGGGCCGCTTTTATTTTGGATGAGCGCTGTCGAAATATTTCGGGGGGAACCTTTCATGCTACCGCTCACTTTTTGTTGCGCCGGTATGCCCCTTTTTGGGGATATAGTGATCAATTTACCATTGTCGATAGAAGCGATGCTGAGGATATTGTTGGGTTTTTACGCCATGAAAAGGGACTCCAAAAAACAGACAAGCGCTTTCCTAAAAAAAATACGATTTTGGATATTTTGTCTAAATCTACTAATTTGCAAAAATCGGTTGGGGCAGTGCTTGAAAAAGAGTATCCTCAGTTTTTAGAATTTCAAGAAGATATTCGTTTATTAGGTCAAGATTATGCCCGGTACAAAACCAAAAGTCAGGTTTTAGATTACGATGATCTACTGGTGAAATGGGCTGAGTTGCTTAGGGAGCATCCTTCAGTAAAAGCCTCTATTTTGAGTTATTACAAGTACGTCATGATTGATGAGTATCAAGACACTAATTTGGTACAGTCAGATATTGTACAGCAGTTGGTGGGCTCAGAACAAAATGTGTGCGCCGTTGGGGATGATGCTCAATCGATCTATTCGTTTAGGGGAGCCACTATTCAAAATATTTTACGCTTTCCAAGTTTGTTTCCAGGTACAAAAGTGGTTACGCTTGAACAAAACTATCGGTCTACTCAGCCTATACTTGATTTATCGAATGCTGTTATTTCTAGGGCTAAAGAAAAATACTCGAAATACTTGTTTACAGAACGAGGGGGTACTCAGCGACCCGTTTATGTTGAATTTGAACGGGAGAACAACCAATCTAAGTTTGTGTGTAAGAAAATATTAGAGTTACGAGAAATGGGAGTTGAACTGAATCAAATTGCTGTTTTGGTAAGGTCGGGGTGGCATTCGAATGACTTAGAAGTTGAGCTTAAAGGGCATGGGTTACCTTTTGTTAAAATTGGTGGGTTTAAATTTGTAGAAACAGCCCATGTAAAAGATGTGCTTTCGTACTTAAGAATTATACAAAATAAGCCTGATCGCTTGGCTTGGACTCGGGTGTTATTGCTTTTGGAAGGTGTAGGGCCACAGGGGGCGCAAAAGTTATTTCAGCAGGTTCAAGACAATGCCTTTGTTTGGGACCCTTTACAATGGGAAAAATATCGAGGTAAACCCTGGTATTTAGAGTGGATGAAATTAGGCCCATTATTGTTGCAGTCGCAGTCTCTTAAGCCGGCTGAATGGATAGATAAAATTTTAAAGCAGTATAAGCCTTTGTTTAAGTCACATTACGATGATTTTCAAAAACGTCAGTCTGATTTAGATTCCATCGCGGCTATTGCGCAACGGTATAATTCTATTGAACATTTTTTGGCAGAAATGAGTTTAGATCCCCCGGATGGATCTCAACAAGATACGTTGAGAGAGTTTCATGATGAGGGGAAAATTACCCTTTCAACAATTCATTCTGCCAAAGGACTTGAATGGCATTCGGTTTTTTTAATTTCGATGATTGACGGATATTTGCCCTCGTTTCAATCGTTGGCAGACAAAGACGATTTGGAAGAAGAACGGCGTTTGCTGTATGTAGCCCTTACCCGAGCCAAAGATAATTTGTTTATTTGCAAACCTCATTTAGAGGCTCAAGGGGGTTATTCTACCCCTTGGAGGGGAGGCTTTCAGTTTTCAAAAGTATCGCGGTTTTTAGAAGAAGGCCAAGCACTACAACTGTTTGCGGATAAATGGACGATGATCTCTGAGCGTAAAGGTCCTCCGATTCCGGATTATCCGGCTAAAAAAACTGCCGAGCACGATTATGTTGATGCGGTATGGGACGATGTAGGGGGGCAAGCCCAAGAGGCTGCCCCGAAGAAGAAGTATTTTTTTTAAGGGGCCGACATGCTCAAACGCCGCAGCGGCCCCTTATACCCCGCTGGGCTTGTCCGCAATCGAACCCCACTTGTCCTCGCTACGCTCGTCTGTCGTGAGTCGTTTTGCGACGAAACGAGCTTCGAGACAGTGCTAAATGCACTGTTGAAGATGCCGCTGGCCGGCTGGGCGAAGCCCAAGAAGGCGGCGATGCGGGCTAAGGTTGCAGCTTCGCTGCGGTTTTGAGATTTCAAGGCTAAGTTTTAGAAGGTGCTGGTGGGCTTTGCGCACCAAGGTTGGGTAAGTTGTACATAAAGGCGTCTATAATTCTTGCATAACATGCATGTTCGGTAGCCTCGGATAGTGGCAAATTTGGCAATAATGAGCTTTCCTCTAGAATGCTATCTGAGCATAGTTTACAGCTGCAATTTTCTTTCTCTGGATTTATTGTAAAAACTTTTATTTTGTATCCTTCGGTATGTTCAAAGTAGTTGTGGAAGTCAAAGAGTTTTTTGTCGGGGTGTTTGGAAACATATTTAGGTTCAAAATTAAATCCAGGTATATTTTCTAATAACAGATGTCTATTGCAGTACAAAAAGGCACCTTTTTGGGCTTCGATTCGTTTGTTGTTGGCAAAAGCACTTGCAGATACTTTTGATTTTATTTGTGGAAAAACTAAATTCAATGGGTCTACTAATGAAACACAATATCCTACACTTGCATCGCTTTGGCTTTTGTCTTTTAATTCTGGATCTAAGTTGAAGGCAATAATTTTATACGGTTTTGTTGAATTTCTTCTAAAGTTACTAGCAAAGCCTAAGGCAACCTTGGGACATATGGTTACATCAAGTAAATTGGTTTTTTCTTTAAAATGTTGAACAAAGGTCCACAATGTTTTGTCATTTATTTCTGTTTTTCCAGAAACATACTTGATTGTATCTTTTAAAAGTTCGTGCCATAACACAAGTTCATTAGCAAAGGTTTCTGAGATTCTGTTTTTTTCTGGGATGTCTGAAAGTGTTCTTGAAAAACTAGTTACACAGTCATAGTTAACTTCTTTTAATCCACGAAATACCCAATTTTTATTTTTTAATTTGTTTGCTTCGGTTAAAAAATCATGAATGCTTATACTCATAAATGCAATTTTACACTATTGCTGGAAAATTGCATTTATTGAAGAATAATGACCTTGGTTTTTGGGCGTATAACCATCGTTCTTAATTATTTTTAACCATTTTGTTGAAACCAACAAAATGGTTTTCAAGAAATATTAACCGGAGTGAAGCGACACATCGAAAGCAACCACTCGACGACGAGGAACGGGGTCCCCGAAAAGTATCGTGCGAAACGTAGTGAAGCGAAACTTTTCGGGGAGAGACGAGTGAGGAGAGGTTTGGTTGCGAAAAAGCCAAAGGAAAGAGCCCAGAGAAAACTCGCGGCTTGAGCGTCGTTTTCTCTGGAATGATCTAATAAAAATCATTTAAAAAATATTGGCAGTCCCACTGTTACCAGCAACGCCCAAACAATATAAAGGGGAGCATAAATGGCAATTTTTTTATTAAATTCTGCAAGTGATTCGGATGTTTTAACCGCCTGAATAAGATTGGGGAACCCCCATATTAAATTTATGAAAAAAAGTATATTTCCTCCCAAAACAACGAAACGGTTGGCAGTAAATCCATAGTGTATGAGGCGGTAACCAATAGCCGATAATGCAAAACCGTTTATAAGGAGTGCCAAGCTCAGCAAGGCAGCTAAGATGCTGCGTATAAATGTAGAGAGATCTTGGGTAGTGCTTGAAAATATAATGAGGCTAAATACGGCAATTAATAGTCCATTAAAAGTTAATAGTGATCCTCTGTCTAAAAATATGTTTTTTCCAGAAAACAACAGGGCTATTGCATAGCCAATGAGCAACGCCAAAAATAAAAAACTAAAAATTCTAGCTAGCATAGTTACAATAGGCCGAATATTTAGTTGTCCAAGTTCTAAAAGATAAGTGCCAATTAGAGGGGCGCTTAAAAGCCCCCAAGCAACACCATTTTTCATGGCAGGTTCGATATTGATTTTTAATGTTTGAAATAAGGCATAACTTAACCCTGTTAAAACAATACCCCCTAAAAGCATGACGGCACAAAGTACCGTTAATTCTGCATTGTATCTAAGAAATCGAAGCCGTTTTTGATGGGAAAAGGGCGAAGGAAAAACATAGCAAAATCCCAACAAACCCCATACCCAAAACACCAAATGAATTCTAGATAAATAAAGAATCGATGTTGAAGTAAAAGAAAGCCAGTTGATAAAAATAATTGAAGCTATCAGAAGAGCGCTAACCCCTGCAACTACTGTTTTACTGGCTTTGTTTTTCCATAAAAAGTAGGCCATTAGTATGGGAAATACGTAAAATGACACATTGTTTTTTAGAAAAATCGATTCGTTGAGTTTAAAGAGGCTTGGGATTTTATACAAAAAGAAGGCAAAAAGTGTGGCTGAAGCTACGATTAAAATTGAGGTGAAGCTTGAATCTAGCCCAGTGAGTTGTTGATCGTTTAGCTTTGGGGGTAAAGCTTTATTTTGTTGATAGTAGGCTGATAATCGATGGGCAGAGTCAGCGTCGAGAATACCTTGTTGTATGAGTGTGGGTAAATCGTCTATAAGACCCTCAGGGTGAAGTTTGGAGTTCACAGGCGATTAGAGAAGCGTTTTAGCCATCGAAGCAATAAATCTCTTCGGGTAACTATAAAAAACCAGGCTATAGCCATAACAATAATGCCTAATACAAGGGCTACTAGGTATTGTTGAACGCCATTAAATAGATTGATGATGCAGGCTAAAAAACCAAGTGCAGTAGAGAGTGCGTATAAAAATAGTGCCACTTGCCGATGGTTAAATTCAAGGTCCATTAAAATATGGTGAAAATGACCTCGGTCTGGGCTAAAAATGCCCTGCTTGTTTTTAATGCGTCTCCAAATGGCATAAGCTACATCGAGTACTGGAATGCCTAAAACAAACAATGGAATCGCGCCAGAAGCAGTAAATGTATGTTGAGAAATACCTGTAATTGAAATGGTAGCCAATATGTAGCCTAAAAACATAGATCCTGAATCGCCCATGAAAATTTTAGCGGGTGGAAAGTTAAAATATAAAAAACCCAAAACGGCTCCTAAAAGAGAGACGGCAAGTAAACCCGGTTCAAGCTGATAATGAGAGAATGAAATAAATGCAAAAAATACAGCGGCAATGCCGCAAATGCCCGCGGCAAGCCCATCTGATCCATCAATTAAATTAATGATATTGATGCAGGCCACAATGAAAACTATGGTTAAAAAGAAAGAAATAAAGAGGGGGAATTGAATTAATGCGCCTGTAAAAGGATTTTGAATGTGAGTAATAGAGACTCCCATGAGGTAAGTAAGGGTTGCACTGATAATTTGTCCGGCCAGTTTAAGACGTGGATTTACACTGACGACATCGTCATAAATGCCTAGGGCTAAAATACAAAAGCTTCCGGTAAAAATACCCCAAAGCGGGGAAGCTTCGGGAAGGTTAATTAAAACCATAATGCTGCCCGTAAGCCAACCTAAAAAAATGGCTGGGCCACCCAAATGGGGGATAGGATTTTTGTGAATTTTACGTTCAGAGGGGGCATCTAATACGCCGATGCGAAAGGCCAAATATCGAACAATGGGTGTGGCTATTAATGCAACCACTAAACTGCTTAAAAACGAAGTAAGAATTAGAAAAAATGTTGAAGTCATCTTGTCAGGCCATTATAGCGAAGGTTATGCTACTTTGTAAGTAGTTTAGGAGAGAATCATATGAGCCAAACTTTGCAACGTTTAGTCAGTGGTATTCAGCCTACAGGTGCTATGCATTTGGGCAATTATTGGGGTGCCATTAAAAATTGGGTTACTTTACAAGCCGACTATCAAACGTTTTTTATGATTGCGGATTTACATTCTTTAACGTCGGTTTATGATGATCCGTCTCGCTTGCGCCAAGACCGATACCATTTGATTTTAGATTTATTATCGGTGGGTATTGATCCACAAAAAGCCTGTTTGTTTTTTCAATCAGATGTTCCACAACATGCTGAGTTGCACTTGGTTTTTTCGATGTTAACGCCTCTTCCTTGGTTAGAGCGGGTGCCTTCGTATAAATCTAAAATAGACGACTTGAAAGATAAAGATTTAAATACCTATGGATTTTTAGGGTATCCAGTGCTGCAAGCCGCCGATATTTTGCTATACAAAGCCCATGCGGTTCCTGTGGGTAAAGATCAATTACCTCACCTCGAGCTAACCCGTGAAATAGCACGGCGATTTAATTTTTTGTATGGGCCTGTTTTTGATGAGCCTACAGATTTATTAACCGTAAATGAAGTGTTGCAAGGAACAGATGGACGAAAAATGTCGAAAAGTTATGGCAATACAATTCCGTTGCAATGTTCCACGGAAAACCTAAATAAATTGGTAATGGCCATGGTGACTGATCCTGCTCGAGTACGTCGGCATGACCCTGGAAACCCCAAGGTATGCGGGGTGTATGCCTTGCATACAATTTACAGCTCTAAAGAAGAACAGGCGGAGATTTTTGAAGGATGTACTTCCGCGCAGTTGGGGTGTGTGGATTGTAAGAAAAAATGTTTTGCTGTGATCGATTCGTGGATGGGGCCTATTCGAGAAAAGCGAGCCCAGATGGAAAACGAAAAAGGATTAGTAGATGATATTCGTCAACAAGGGGCACAAAAAGCGGGTCAAGTGGCCCAGGAAACCTTAAATCAAGTAAAGCAGGTGATCGGATTATGAACCCTCATTTTTTAGAAGAGCTCGATGCTTTGATAGCCAAGCGTAAACACGAATTGCCGGATGGTTCCTATACCAGTGATTTGTTTAAAAAGGGTATCGATAGAATTTTAAGAAAAGTAGGCGAAGAAACCGGCGAATTTATTATTGCCTGTAAAAACAATGATCCTATAGAAATTAAAAATGAAGCCGCAGATTTGCTGTTTCACACCTTGGTGGCGTTACATGCGCGAGGGCTTTCATTGAAAGAGGTTACGGAAATTTTAGAGGAAAGACATTTTAAGGCTGATTAAATCAGTTTTATCCTACACCCACCTGATATTTTCTCAATCTCAGCTCTAAATGTTTTAAGGGTATCTAAAAGTGATTCGGGAAGTTCTGGTGAAATGGAGGGGGCGGTGGTTTGGAGGGTGAAGGCATACTCTGGTGCAGATGAGTTTTCAATGAGCGTGAGGTGTTTACTGAATTGAAAGTAAAAATAACTGAGCTCGTGTAGCAGTTTAAAAAATATTGGGGCAGAGCCTTTAAATGAAACTGAAGACTTGGCAAATTGAAACGATACCTTACAGCCTTTTTTTTCAAATAATGGCAAATACGTTTGGTACCAAAGGGTTAAAAGCTCTTGACTAGAGAGCTGTGAATGCGAGGTTTGAAACAGGTGTGAGTAGTTTAGCAGTGTAAGCCAATGGGCACATTCACTTTCTACTAAGCTAAGTGTTTGAAAAATGAGAGGTTCCTGTGGGGTTTCTAAAATTTCTTTGCTAAGGCCCATTAATGCGGTTAGCCGGTTGCGTAAATGGTGGTCGAGTTCTGGACTTATGGGAGTTAGTATTTCCATTAAGCAATCCAGCAATGTCCCGGGCCCACAATGTTTTCAAGTTGGCTTAGGCCTAATGGATCCTGACTTATACTAAATTTTTGATGCGAAGCAATAATGGTTTCGCCCACCTTAAAATAAACTGGGGTTTCCCCTTTAAATTGAATGAGTACATTTTTAATGGCTTTGTAAAGGTCCATGTCATCAATATGTTCTGTATCAATATACAGAATTTTTTGATTCATTTGTTGAGACAAAGTATCAATTTGATCGCAAATAATAGAGAATTCATCTTGATTTTGGCGTAAACGGCCTGATAACTTAACGATGGCATCGTCTACAAAATGGGGCATTAGGGTTTCAAACTTGTCGGTTTGAAACAGTAGTATGGTTACACTTCCATTCAGATCTTCTAATTTAGCTGTAATCATTTCGCGTTTTTGTTTAGTAATAATGCGCCTGCATTCTGACAGGTAGCCAATTAAGGTTACCGATTTGCCTTCATCTTCGGGTTTTAGTGTATCGGTAGAGTAAGCACTTTTATCTAAAATGTCTTTAAACGCATCCAGTGGATGCCCTGATACATAAAGCCCTAACAACTCTTTTTCCATTTTTAGTTTTTGGTCATAGGGTAGATACGCGTAAGTATCGGGCATTTCTACATGCAAAGATTCGGAAGAATTTCCTGAAGAAAAAAGACCGATTTGACCGTTTTCACGTTCACGGGCAAAAAATTGTGCTTGTTCAATAATCGATTCAAAACAGGCCAAAAGTTGGGCTCTGTCGGCGAGGCTGTCGAATCCTCCGCATTTAATTAAACTTTCTATAACCCGTTTGTTAACTGTTTTAAGATCAACTCGTACACAAAAGTCTGCAAAACTGGTGAAAGGTTTTATATTGCGTTGTTCTAAAATTAAACGGATGGCGGCATCACCTACATTTTTGATCGCTCCTAAACCAAAACGAATAGCTCGAACAGACTGGCCGTTTTCTTGAGGGATATTCTGAATAGAAAACGAAATATCAGAAGCATTTACATCGGGTGGCAGTACAGGGATTCCTAGTCGTTTACATTCTTGAATGTAAATAGACACTCGGTCAGCGACTCCTAAAATGCTAGATAGTAAAGCGGCCATGTATTCTACGGGATAGTTGGCTTTTAAGTAGGCTGTTTGAAATGAAATGAGTGCGTAAGCAGCAGAGTGTGATTTATTGAAACCGTATTCGGCAAATTTGTAACACAATTCAAAAATGTAGCGTGCTTTGTCGGCATTAATTTCTTTCTTTTTGGCACCTTCAATAAATTCATCCCGCAATTTGTCCATTTCTTCTTTTTTCTTTTTTCCCATGGCTCGTCGTAACATGTCGGCTTGGCCTAGGGTGAACCCGCCAATAACGCTGGCAATTTGCATGACCTGTTCTTGGTACACGATGAGTCCGTAGGTTTCTTTTAAAATAGGCTCTAGTTGAGGGAGGTCGTAACGCACTTGTGTTTTGCCCAATTTGTTAGATACAAATTCGTTCACCATGCCCGAACCTAATGGACCTGGGCGGTATAGGGCTAATAACGCAATAATATCTTCAAATACCGAGGGTTTCATTTCTTTAGTCAGTTGTTTGATTCCTCGTCCTTCTAGCTGAAAAACGCCGGCTGTTTCGCCTGAAGATAGTAATTCGTAGGTTTTAGGGTCATCGATGGGTAAAGCATCGAGGTTAATGTTGACGCCTTGGTATTTTTTAATCAGTTGGCAAGCGTCTTGCATAACGGTGAGGTTCCTAAGACCCAAAATATCCATTTTTAACAGACCTACTTTTTCAAGATCAGTCATTGAAAATTGGGTAATGGTTTGGCCATCGTTGCGAATTAAAGGTACTACACTAGACAATGGATCCCGCGAAATAACCACCCCGGCGGCATGGGTTGAAGTGTGTCTGGACAGTCCTTCAAGCTGGGCCCCAATATCTAACAGCTGTTTGTATTCGTCTTGTTCGTTGTACAGTTTTTTGAGTTCGGGTACTTGGTCTAATGCTTCTGGAATACTGGTGTAACTGCCGGGGCTAGAAGGTATAAGTTTGGCAATACGATCTACAGCACTTAGGGGTACATTTAACACCCTTCCTACATCACGAATGACGCCACGGGCAGCCATGGTACCGAAGGTAATAATTTGAGACACATGATCAGCCCCATATTTTTGATTTAAATACTCAATGATTTCGCCACGACGTCGAATGCAAAAATCAAGATCGATATCGGGCATAGACACCCGTTCAGGATTTAAAAAGCGTTCAAAAAGCAGGTTGTAGCGAATAGGATCAATGCGGGTAATGTTTAGAGCATAAGCTACAATAGAGCCTGCAGCGGATCCCCGGCCGGGGCCACAAGGGATGCCTTGTTTGAACGCATGGCTCAAAAAGTCATGAATAATTAAAAAATAAGGAGCGTATTGCATTTGGCAAATAATCTTAAGCTCAAACTCTACTCTGGCTTTGAGTTCTTCGCTTACGATAGGGTATTTTTCTGCGATTCCTTGCCAAACCAATTCTTCTAAATAGGCTTCGCTGGTTTTATTGTTTGGGCACTCAAATCGAGGAAGGTTAACTTGTTCAGTTTCAATATGAAGGTTACACCTATCGGCAATTTTTACGGTGTTTTCTAAAGCTTCCGGAATATCTTTAAACAGTTCCGCCATGTCTTCAGACGTTTTAAAACTTAGTTCTTGGGTTTGAAGCTTCATGCGGGTGTCATCTTCTAAAATTTTACCGGTTTGAATACAAGATAAAATATCTCTGACGTAGGCTTGGTCTTTCTCAAGGTAATACACATCGTTGGTGGCCACTACCGGAATCTCTAATTCTCTAGATAATTCTAGGCTGCTTTCTATGACAATATCTTCCATGGCTTGGTCGGTACGGTGCAGTCCTAAGTAAAAATGGTGTTTATAAATGTCTTTATAGGCGAGCGCTTTTTGAGTGGCCTCTTCTTTTTGGTTTGAGCGTAAGGCATAGCCTACAGGACCTCTTAAGCAAGGTGAAATAGCGATTAGGCCTTCACTAAATTGAGCCAAATGGGCTAAGTCAATACGAGGTTTGTAATAAAATCCATCCAAATGGGCGATAGTAACCAGTTTTACCAAGTTTTGATAGCCTTTGTAGTCTTGGCATAACAAAATCAGTCGATCCCAACCCCGTTCTTTAACGGCAATGTTAGGGGTCACGTACATTTCACATCCCACGATGGGCTTAATTCCCTTACTTTTGGCTGTTAAATAAAAATCGATAGTTCCGTACAAAGTTCCATTGTCGGTTAGTGCAACTGCGCTCATACCAAGTGTTTTACATTTTTCCATTAAATCAGGTAGCCGAATTCCTGCCTCTAGCAGCGAGTATTCGGAGTGGGTGTGTAAATGAATAAAGGGTGAACTCATACTTTTCCTATAAAACTGTATTGCCTATCGCAGGCATCCCCTTTGCGGTAAGAAAAAAACTGGTCGTGATTGCAAGCCGTGCAAAACTCAAGCCGTAGAAGAGTGGGGTCTTGTAACACCGCATTCCACTGTTTTTGATTTTCAGTCCATAAATCGTAATGGAGATCATGAATGGGGTCAATTTGATAGCAGTTTTTGCATATGAAAGGTCCAACTACCAGTTCAAATCCAGTTTTTAAACCTAAAAAATCACAGATTTGGGATAATGTTTTTTGAACAATGAAGTTTTCAGTTCCTTTTCGACCCGCATGCACTCCTCCTATGAGTCCTGATTCATGTGCGATCAGTAAGGGTAAGCAGTCTGCCGTACGAACGGCAATTAGGGTGTTGGGCTCAGTAGTCCAAACGGCATCTGTGGAGGGTAATTGGATAGGGGATACTGCTGAAAACCTATCCGTCCCCTCAGCTTCAAATCGAGTTGCCGTACTAGAATGTACTTGATCCATTAACACTACAGTGGGTGGACTGGGGTAGTTTTTTGAAAGTGTTTCTATACAACCCTCTAAGGTGCCCCACTTGGTCATTTGTGCGGCCCATAGATTTTTTGTTTTTAGTGGGATGGAGTAAAAGGGAGGGGTCATAAGCGCGTGTATTGTTTTCCAGGGTGTTCTTTAATGATTCCTTCTAGTTCAAGCTGAGTTAGGGCTTCAAATACTTGGTGAATTAATAAGCCGCTTTCTTCAATTAAAACATCTAACGGTTTTGGATGTTGGTTCAGTGCTTCCCAAAAAGGCAAATAAATTGGATTTAGAAGGGTGGGAACCGCAGCCTGGGATTGAGTGGATGGGGCGTGTTCAGTGGTTCCAGTTTCGGCATGCATAAAGGGTAAGGGAGTGGCATGTGAGCTGAGGTTTAGCGTTAAAAAAACGTCTTCAGGGCTATGAACCAATTGGGCGCCATCTTGGATAAGTTTATGAACCCCTGCTGAGTGAGCTGAAAATACAGGGCCTGGAATCGCCATTACTTCTCGGCTTTGTTCCATAGCTAGTCTTGCGGTAATTAATGAGCCGCTTTTATCTGCAGCTTCTATTACTAAAACGCCCATCGATAATCCACTAATGATGCGGTTTCGTTTAGGAAAAAAATGTGTTCGGGGTTCAATTCCTAAAGGATACTCGGTTAAAACTAATCCTTTTTCGACAATGCTGTGAAATAAGGCCGTGTTTGATTCGGGATAAATACGGTCAAATCCTGTGCCCATGACGGCAATGGTAGCACCGTTTACTTCAAGGGTTGTGTGGTGAGCTAAGGCATCAATACCTTGGGCAAGCCCCGATACAATGGTTAATGAGCCAGCCAGTGTTTTTACAAAGGACCTGGTGACTTGTTCGCCGTATGCACTACATTGTCTGGGTCCCACGACTGCAAGTGTTGCGGTTTCGCTAAGTGATAAGTTGCCACGATAATACAAAACAGAGGGAGGATCCGGTAACAGCCGTAATCGGGAGGGATAATGGTCGTCGAATAAGGTGACGCACTGGATATTTTTTGCCTGTAATGTTTGCAAATAACGAAGGGCATTAAAGTGTTCAACGTGTTGCTTTAAAAAACTGTGTTTAGTAGGGTCTAGTTTGCTTTTTTCAAGCCACTTCGGAAATTGTTCTTTGAGTTCATCCAAAGAGGACACTTTTTGGGCTAATGTGCGTACCCATGTTCCTGATCCATGTAAAACATGATGTAAGCATAAATACACCTCACGCTGCATGATGAAGCACCGATTCTTTTACTTGAATGTCTAACTCAATAATGGTTTCAAAACTAGGGTTAGGGGTGTTGGGTGTTGTTTCTAAAGCGTGCGTGACATGGCGAATAATGTCGTTAAACCCAATGCGTCTTTCTAAAAACAAATGAACAGCGGCTTCGTTGGCTGCATTTAATACTACAGGGTATAGCCCTCCTTTTTTACCTGCTTCGTAGGCAAGATTTAACAAGGGAAACCGTTGTGTATCAGGTTTGAAAAACTCTAAAGCCCCCATTTCAATTAAATTGAGTCTAGGCCAGGGGATGGTCCATTTTTCGGGATAGCTTAAGGCATACTGAATGGGAAGTCGCATGTCAGGAAGTGCTAATTGCGCTAAAAGGGTGCCATCTACAAATTCAACTAAACTGTGCACAATGCTTTGTGGATGAACTACAACATCAAGCTTTTCAAATGGAATGCCAAACAAATGGTGGGCTTCAATAACTTCTAGTCCTTTGTTCATTAATGTGGCTGAATCAATGGTGATCTTTGGCCCCATAGACCATTTAGGATGCTTTAGAGCGTCTTCTACTTGAACACTAGAGAGTAATGGGGGGTGGGTTCTAAATGGCCCTCCAGAGGCTGTTAAAATGAGTTTTTCGATGGGCTTTGAAGATTCTTGAACCCCTGCTAAACATTGTTTTAAGGCTGCGTGCTCTGAGTCGATAGGGAGAATGGCACTTCCCGATTTGGCGGCGGTGGCCATCATCAGTTTGCCTGCGGCAACTAACACCTCTTTGCAGGCCAGAGCAACATTTGTCCCTTTTTGAAGGGCAAAATAGGTAGGTTTTAAAGCCGCCGTTCCTACAATGGCTACAACAAGCAATTGGTTTTTGTCAGCGGTAGCCAGTTCAATGAGTCCTTGTTCCCCAACTACGATACGGGTGGGCAACTTGTGGGTTTGTATAAATGCTTGAGTTTCTTTGTAATGAGCCTCAAATTGTAAGCAAGCTAAACTGGGTTTGAATTCAAGTAGTTGATCTAAAAAAACAGATAATTTTTTGCCTACACTTAGGCCAAAAACACTCAGGCTTTGGGGGTGTGCGCGTACAACCTCTAGTGTTTGTTGGCCTATGGATCCTGTAGAACCTAAAATACTAATGTGACGCATTATTACAAAAAGAAATAGTATACCAATGGCATTACAAACAAGGTGCTGTCAGCACGGTCGTAAAAGCCTCCATGGCCAGGCAATAATTGCGAAGAGTCTTTAACTTTTAAAATCCGTTTAACCAACGATTCGTGAAGATCACCCATTTGAGAAACCACTGAGATTAAAATGCCCGCAATAAAATAGGGCCAAAAGGGCACTCCACGCAAAACGATGTAGATGCACACGAGAATTAAACTCATGATCAGTCCAACTAACGAACCTTCAACGGTTTTTTGTGGGCTAATTGTACTCAGAGGGGTTCTCCCTATCCATCTTCCCCCAAAAAGGGCCCAAGTATCGGTAGACCAAATAATCATAAAACAAAAAAGCATCATCCAATGTCCGTTATGCGAATCGCGCAATAACGAAATAAAGGGCAGGGTGGTAAGGCAAAATATACTTAGTTTTAAGGTGCTTAACCACCTGTTTGAAAAACCATATAATTTTCGGGTAGAGAGTTCAAAAAAACTTAATCCAATAATGCCTAAAACAATCATTTTCATCCACCACGAGCTCCATAACATTCGGGTTGGCATAAACAGCAAACTTAGCATTCCAAGTGTAATGCTGCTGTAAACAATAGAGGCATACGGATTAATTTTATTTTTTCTTAAAATACAAATGAGTTCATAGGCCACGACTAAGCTCACAAATAAAGTCCAAACCCAAAGCCAATAGCCTCCTTTGGTAATTACAAAACACCCAATAAAAATTAAAATTCCTGCAGTTATAAATCGGTTTGTCATCCGTTTAGGCCCCCGTAACGTCGGTCTCGTTTTTCAAATGCAGCTAAAACGTCTACTAATATTTTTTTGTTAAAATCTGGCCAAAGAGTATCTAAAAAGAAGCATTCCGAATAAGCAATTTGCCACAATAAATAGTTGCTAATCCGTACGTCGCCCCCAGTACGAATTAAAATGTCGGGGTCAGGAATGTTTTGAGTGTACATCGCTTGAGACACTAAATCTTCGGTAATGTCTTTTGGGTTTTTTGAATGGGCTATTAAATGTTGAATAGCCTGAATGATTTCGCGACGAGATCCGTAGTTAATCATTAAATTAAGTTGTAATCCGGAGTTGGTTTGGGTTTGGTTTTCGGAAATTTTAATTTGTTGCTGAACGTCTTCGGGAAGTTCTGATAAGTCGCCTAAACATTTTAAAATTACGTTTTGCTTGTGTAGTTCGGGGGTTTCTTTAATGAGCATTTCTTTTAAAAAACCCATTAAAAAAGACACTTCTTCTTTAGGGCGTTTCCAATTTTCGGTTGAAAAGGTGTATGCCGTTAAATAGCGAATACCCAATTCTGCACAGGCTTTAATGGTGGTTCGTAGGGCTTCTGCACCCTGACGGTGACCTACATTACGGGGCAAAAATCTTCTTTTAGCCCATCTCCCGTTTCCGTCCATAATGATGGCAATATGAGCAGGAATACGAGACGAGGTGTTCATTAGATTTTCATGATCTCATTTTCTTTATCGTGAGTCATGGTATCGACTATTTTAATAAAATGATCGAGCTGTTTTTGGATGTCTTCTTGTTCTTTTTTAGATTCATCTTCGGTTATGGTTTTTGCTTTTTCTTGGGCTTTAAGCTCATCTACAGCTTCACGACGAATGTTCCTAAGCACTACTTTTGATTCTTCAGCTGTTTTTTTAACCAATTTCACCAAATCTTTTCGGCGTTCTTCGGTAAGCTCAGGAAATCGCAAACGGATGGCGCTTCCTTCTGTCATGGGATTTAATCCAAGGTCTGACGCTTGAATGGCTTTCTCAATGGCCTTAATGGCACTTTTGTCAAAAACGGTTAGCATTAGCATCATGGGTTCGGGTACGGTTACGTTGGCTACTTGTTTAATCGGTACCATAGATCCGTAGTAGTCTACTTGTACTTTGGCCAAAATATCAGGGTTAGCACGACCACTTCTAAACGAGGTAAATTGACCTTTCGTTCTTTCAATTACTTTTTGCATTTTGTCATTAATGTCTGACATTTTATCCTCCAATACGGGTTCCGATGGGTTCTCCGCTTAATACACGCTTAATATGGCCCTTCTCAAGAAGGCTAAATACAACGATAGGAATTTTATTGTCCATACTTAGCGATACAGCTGTGCTGTCCATTACTTTTAAGTTGTTTTTAATAACATCCATGTGCGATACGGTATCGTATTTAACGGCATTTGAATTTAAAACAGGATCTGAGTCATAAACACCATCTACTTTAGTAGCTTTTAACAAGGCCTCAGCACGAATTTCCGCAGCACGTAAAGCGGCCGTTGTGTCGGTTGTGAAGTAGGGGTTCCCTGTGCCAGCAGCAAAAATAACCACTCGTCCTTTTTCAAGGTGACGGATGGCTTTTCTTAAAATGTAAGGTTCAGCTACTGCCCTCATTTCGATTGAAGTCTGAACACGAGTTTCAACTCCCACTTTGTTTAAGGCATCCTGTAATGCCAATGCATTCATAACGGTTGCTAACATGCCTGTGTAATCGGCAGTAATGCGGTCCATTCCATTCGCAGCCGCAGCAACCCCTCTAAAAATATTGCCTCCACCAATTACTACCCCAATTTGAACGCCTAGGGCATGGCCTTCTTTTAATTCATTGGCAATATAAACTAAAAATTTGGGATCAATCCCGTACTCACGGTCGCCTTTAAAGGCTTCTCCACTCAGTTTAATTAAAATACGTTTAAAGGGGGTAAAAGGAATCATAGGGTTTGTATTGTATATTTTAGGTACAACTATTTCAATGCCCCATCTAATTGTAGTTGTTCAATTAAGTCTTTTGATAAACGATTTTTGGCGTAGTTTTCAACATATTTTTTAGTCACTACAATGTGGCTGTGTTGATCCGAAGGGGCATCATACATGTAGTCAAGCATCATTTCTTCTACAATAGATCGCAAGGCTCTAGCGCCTACCTTGCGTTTGGCTGCAATTTTAGCCACTAAACTTAAGGCGTCTTCAGCAAATTCAAGCTGAATATTATCCATAATCATCAGTTTTTTAAATTGTTTGGTCAAAGCATTCTTAGGTTCAGTTAAAATTTTCACCAAGGCTTTTTCATCAAGCTCATGCAAAGGAGCAATAATGGGAAGCCGACCAATTAACTCGGGAATAATACCAAAACGCTGTAAGTCTTCGGGTTGGGCAAAGTCGAACAATTCGGTTTCGGGAACGACTTCTTTTTTACGTTTTGCTGTCATAAAGCCCATGCTTTGTTTGTTAAGTCGGGCTTTGATAATGGATTCTAGGCCATGAAACGCCCCGCCAGTAATAAACAAAATGTTAGAGGTATCAATGGTAATAAATTCTTGCTGGGGGTGTTTACGGCCCCCTTTCATGGGAATATTCGCTTTGGTGCCCTCAAGCATTTTTAAAAGAGCCTGTTGAACTCCTTCTCCAGAAACGTCTCGGGTAATCGAAGGGTTTTCAGATTTTCGCGTAATTTTATCGATTTCATCGATGTAAATAATGCCACGCTCCGCTTTTTGAACATCAAAATCGGCGGCTTGCATCAAACGATGTAACATCGATTCTACGTCTTCGCCTACGTAGCCCGCTTCGGTAAGTGTTGTGGCATCAGCAATGGTAAACGGAACGTTTAATAAGTGTGCCAAGGTTTCTGCAAACAAGGTTTTTCCGGTACCTGTGGAGCCTAATAGCAGCACGTTGCTTTTTTTAAGTTGAGTATCTTCAAATTGGGTGGTTTTTACAAATAAGCGCTTATAGTGGTTATACACCGCCACAGACAGAATTTTCTTGGCTTTTTCTTGGCCAATAATGTGCTGGTTTAGCCAACCATGAATGTCTTTGGGTTTGGGAACAACAAAGTTCTCTTCGGTGCCTTTGGAACCTTGAGTTGTTCCAGTTGCTTCATTCATCTTAGGTAGACCAGTGCTTAGGTCAACTTCTGGAGTAAAAGTACCTGTTTCGTCGATTATCTTTGTGCACGAAGCGATACATTCATCGCAAATATTGACTCCGGGGCCAACCACCATTTTTTTGACAAGTTGTTGAGGCTTGCTACAAAACGAGCAATGAATATGTTGCTGATGTTTGGACATTATTTTTTAGCTGGAAATTGGTTGGTAACGATTACTTCGTCAATTAAGCCATATTTTACAGCTTCATCAGCACTCATAAAAAAGTCACGGTCAGTGTCTTTTTCAATTTTTTTCAAATTTTGACCTGTGTGCTTTACCAACACACCGTTCAATATTTTTTTGATACGCAAAATTTCATTGGCTTGAATTTCGATATCTGTAGCTTGTCCCTGAGCGCCCCCAAGAGGTTGGTGGATCATGATGCGAGCATTTGGTAACGCATAACGACGGCCAGGCTCACCAGCTGCTAGCAATAAAGCACCCATAGAAGCCGCTTGTCCCAAACAAATGGTTGAAACCTTGGTTTTAATGTGTTGCATGGTGTCGTAAATAGCCAAACCTGCAGTCACTACGCCACCAGGGCTATTGATGTACATGTAGGCTTCACGTTCGTTGTCTTCAGCTTCTAAAAACAATAACTGGGCAATAATAAGATTTGCTGTGTAATCGTCGATAGCTTCGGTAAGAAAAATAATACGTTCTTTTAAAAGTCTTGAATAAATATCAAAGGCGCGTTCGCCTCGGCCAGTTTGTTCAACAACCATTGGAACCATAGACATTGATGTTTTACGGCTGCTCATGTGGGGTCTCCTTTTTTTACTCGGCTTTAGCGTTTTCACTGATAAAGTCGATGGCTTTTTTCTGTAACAAAGAAAAACGTATTTTATCTGAGTCGATTTGTTGCAATATTTTGTTTAAGTCGTCTTCGTTTTTAACACTGGGTAAATTCCAGCTTCGAACAACGTCTTTAATTTCTTCGTTGCTAATTTGCAAATTTTCAGCCTTGGCAACCGCTTCAAGTACTAATTCAGACTTGATGTTTTTAATGGAGGTTTCTCGGTAATCTTTTTTAATGTCGTCAACGTTTTTTTGTGTCACTTTAACGTAGTCTTCAAAACGAATCCCTGATTGTTTTAAAGAATCTTCCAATCGGTCTAGGTATTTGGCTGTATCGCGCTCAATCATGCCTTCAGGAATTTCGATTTTTACTTGCTCAACCAACTGATCTACTAAAGCTTGTTGAAAACCAGCCTGAGAATCATCGTCAAGTTTTTTCTCTAAATTTTCTTTTACATTTTGAGTAAATTCTTCGACGGTTTTAAATGATGAAATTTTAGCCACTAATGCATCGTTTAGTTCGGGTAAAGTGCGCTTTCGAACTTCGGCCATTTCGGCTTCAAAATGCACTGTTTTTCCTGCTACTTCTTTGTTCGGAAATTTGTCGTTAAAGGGCACATCAAAACTTTTCTTTTCTCCGGGTTTTAGGCCTACCAATTCATTATCCACAGCCTCGCTAAATGAAGCTCGGCCAATTTCTAACCCAATGTTTTTTCGGGTCCAACGCTCGTAAGGCTGACCCTCAACAGTGGTTTCAAAGTGACACATCACAATGTCGCCATCCGCACTGGCTTCTTGGGCTACATTAAATTCTGCGAAGTTTTCGCGAATTTTTAAAATATGTTCATCAATAGCGGCTTGGTCAGCTTTTCCAGCTGCCTTTTTGGCTTTAAGGCCTTTGTAGTTTTTAACTTCAATTTCGGGTTTCACATCTACTTCACAACGAAAAATTAAAGGGGTGTTCTCTTTATAGTCGTCGATGCTTACGTTTTTAGGGAAATCTACAACATCTAGTTTTAATTCTTGAATCGCTTTAATGTAGGATTCGTTTACGGTGTCTTTAACGGCTTCTTGAATTAATACGTCACGACCATAATATCGTTCAAACAGGTTGCGAGGCACTTTTCCTTTTCTGAAACCTGGAATTCGGCTGTCTTTAGATAAACGCTTAAAAGCGGAATCCATAGCCGATAAAATAATTTCAGGAGCGGTTTCGATTTCTAGTGTGTAACAATTTCCAGTTCGTGATGACTTAAGAATTTTCATGAAGAGACCTCGGTAGTTAAGAAAATAATTTTGGTAAATGGAGCGGGATATCGGACTCGAACCGACGACCTTCTGCTTGGCAAGCAGACGCTCTACCAACTGAGCTAATCCCGCATGATACAAATTGATTCAAGACCAAGATCATAACATACTTTTTTTTGTTTTTTCTAGAACCTACTTTTAGCGAAGCAAAGTATCCCAGGAAATGGCGTTGATTTTAGCAATCCAAAGTACAGATACAAGTACGGTGTAGGAAATAAGCAATCGCCCTGTTTGCTCAAGCACCTTATTTAAATCGGCTCCTTCTAATGTCCATACCCCCTTTAATGGTTTGTACGCCAGAATTAAAAATAGGCCTAAAAATACTAAAAGAGGGTGCTCCTCTTGAAACAGTAGTATAGGCAAGCATGTGGCTCCAAGTATCGCCAAGCTGTATTCAATTTTTGCCCAAAGAGGACCTAATAAAACAACTAAGGTGCGTTTACCTGCTTTTTTGTCTTGAACATGGTCACGTAAATTGTTTACCGTTATTAAGCCCACTGAAATAAACCCAACGCAAAATCCTAAAACCAAGGCTTCAGGGCTAAAGTACAGGGCTTGTACATAGTGTGTCCCTGCCACGGCGACAGGACCAAAAAAAATCAACACAAAAATATTGCCTAACCCCCAATATCCTAAGGGAAAAGGCCCCCCCGTGTACAAAATGCCGCTTAAAACAGAGGCTAAACCTATGGCTGCGATGGGCCATCCGCCACGGTAAATAAGGCCAAGGCCACATAGGCAGGCTGCGGCAAAGGTTACAATAAAGGCTCGTTTCATATGTTCGGGCGAAATAAGTCCGGCTTGGGTGGCTCTTACTGGCCCTAGTCTTTCGGCTGTGTCAGCTCCTTTTTTAAAGTCAAAATAGTCGTTTGCAAAATTAGTGCCGATTTGAATCAGTAAAGCTCCCACAAGTGCCAAAAGGGCCCACGGCCACGAAAAAAAGCCATCGTAATAGGCCACAGTTGAACCAATCAGTACAGGAGCAACACTTGCGGCTAATGTTTTGGGTCTAGTTGCTAAAATCCAGTATTTCATAGTTTAAAGTGTAAGGGGAAATGCAATACTTTCATAGGGTTCAAAAGCGTCGTTGGGGGTGTACAAGTAGTGTGGGCCCGATTTCCAATGCATGGCCAAAGTGCCATTTAAATACCCTGGTTTAAATCCTTTTTTTTTCAAGCTGTCGTATAAAAAAGCGTCATCGGGATAATAAGTTTTGTTTACATCTGGATGCGGTGGATAAATGGCTAGACCTAGCGTTTCAAAAGCCTTTTTTGAAAGAGCAATAATTCCGCCAGCTACGTTGCACAAAATGGGGTGTTTCACGTGGAATACCTGATTATGGGTGCCTTTCCAAGTTTTAGAGGGTAAGTATAGGTTTTTTTCGGGGTTACAGATGTTTTTTACGTACCTCATGCTGAGCATGCTGAGTTTGGGGACATCGTGAACGGCCTGAATGAGTTTGAGTAGGCTTTCGGTTCGAAAGCTGATGTCGGAGTCTAACGATACAACGGTATCTGGTAGAGTGTTCAAGGTATAGTGTTCTGTTAAATATCGGTTAATGGCGGGGGCTTTTCCAATGTTGGTGTCAAAGCGATGGATTTTTAAGTTGGGGTGAGCCCAGGTTTTTAGCATGGCTTGAACCTCTGAGTCAGATCCGTTATCTAGGGCAACAGCACTAATGGTAGAGGCTGTGTTAAGCACTTGCACCACCGATTTTAAGCACCAATGCAGGGGCCAGGCATCTTTAAAAACCGGAATCACAATTAAGCACGAGGGGTTGTTCATAAAAATGCTTTCAAAGCCTCCAAAACCCTTTCGGGGGTAATGTCTTTCATGGGTAAGGCCGAGTGACTGCCTAAGGGTAACGTGTGGGCTTTGGGATGGTAAACCATTTTAACGGGTTTTTCCATGTTTTCAGGGTACGGATGAAATCGGCCCCTATGATTGCCGTTTGAAATGCAAACCGTGGGTATATTTAATGCGGCAGACATGTGAAAGAGCCCTGTATCACCACAGACTACGGCTTTGGCTTGATGCAAAAGCTTTAAGCTTTGTAACAAAGATTCTGATTGAAAAACGTGAGAGGTTGGTGGGAGTGATACTTGAAAATGAGGGTTCAGCACCCACACTACGGTTTGATGCTGTTGTTTTAGTTTGTCTTCAAGTTTTAAAAAGTATTCAATGGACCAATTGCGATACGGGCTGCCCGTGCTTGGAAAAAGCAAGATGAACTGTTTTGAAAGTGGAAACAAGGGCTCGATCAAGGGTGCTTTCATGTTAATGGGTTGGCCTAAAATGGTTTCAAAGAAGAGTTTGTTTCGATCAAACTCAAACAAGGTGTCTTTAGGGGTTTTTACAAGTTGAGTATAAAACGAATCGGTTAGGTTTTGGGTCCATTTGTCGCTATTGTTTAAATCGCCTTCAAAGCCTATTTTTTGCTTGGATTGGGCGGCCCAAACAAGACTGTCCCCTTCAAAAAATGTTCGCGAGTAGGTAGGTTGTATCACCCTTTTAAACTCACGATGGATTTGGCTAAGACATTGTAAATGGTAGTTAAGGTCGTTGGTAAATCGGGGGCGGTCTATCCAAATGCACTGTTCAAATAAGTCTGAATCTAGGGCCAAAGCTAAGTCTTTGACAGCTTGATTTGCGCACAAGCTTAATGGGCCCCATTTTTCTTTTAAAATTTCAAAAAAATTACGGCACAAAATATAGTCGCCAATACCATCGCATTTAACCACTAAGTGTGTGTTTGAAACAAAATGTGTTTCGGGTAAAAGCGGAAGGGCTTTTTGAGCTTTCCTAAAACGATAGGTTTTTATCCAATTGGCGATACTCATGGTTACTGTGTATGCTTTACACTATCATAGAACTTTTGAAAGGATAATTATGATTAGTTTATTGGTACCTACCCGAGCTAGACCCAACGACATGAAACGTTTTTGTGATGCAGCCTTTGGACTTGCAAAAGATCCTAACCGCATTGAAGTTTATTTTTATTTAGATGATGACGATGCCTTGGGAATAGAAGGGTTTAAGGCTTTGGAATCAGATCGTGTGAAAGCGGTTATCGCTCCGCGTGTTTTTTTGGCTGAAGCTTGGAATGTTTTATGTAGAAAATCGACCTATGATATTGTGATGCAAACCGGTGATGATGCTGTATTTAGAACCCAAAATTGGGATGAAATGGTGTTGGCTGAATTTGAAAAAGTGAACGATAAAATTGTGTTGGTGTATGGTAAAGATGGTATTCAAAACGAGCGAATGGCTACCTTGAACTTTTTGCATAAAAATTGGGTAAAAGCGGTAGGGTATTACATGCCCCCTTACTTTTTTACAGATTACAACGACCTATGGATTACCGAGGTGGCTCGTTATATTGGAAGAGCTCGATTTTTGCCTGATTTATACATTGAACATTTGCACCCGGCTGTAGGTAAGGCAGAACTAGACAAAACTCATCAAGAACGCATTGCACGGTTAAACGAAAACGATAACTCAAAAGTGTATCGAGTACTTAAGTTTAAGCGTAAAGAAGCGGCCCGAAAATTAGCCCGATTTATTAAAAGCACCGGTGGCAAAATCAATAAGTGGTGGATTTAGGACCTTTACAAGAAGAGATCTGCTAAAAACGATTTTGCAGATACAATGTCTAGTCCTGAGTCGTGGCGTTCACGTTTAAGGTGAAGGACTACTTGTTTTCCTGGAATTTTGTATTTGGCATGAAACTGTTTAAGAGATTTATGTAGCGAGTCGTCAGCTGTTTTGGCTTCAATCATTAGCTCCGGAATAAGTTCAGGTCCTTTTTTATCGGTGATACAGAAATCGACCTCTAATTGTTCTTTGGTGCGCAAGTAGTGTAGGCTTTTTTGAGTGCCTTTTATGTCATTTTGAGTTTGAACATGTTTTAAAAGGTGTAAGGCTATCAGATTTTCAAAACGTTTGCCTTCATCTTTAACCACTAGCCCTGTATCAAAAAAATAAATTTTAGGCTCTTTTAAAAGAGATCGAGCAATATTTTGAGAATAAGGTGTTACCTTAAAAATGATGTAGAGAGCCTCTAGGATATGGATGTATTTTTTTACTGTAACGGGTGAAAGTGCAACGTCTCTACTAATGGATTGGTATGAAATAGGGCTGCCTACTCGTTGTTGCAAAAGTTCTAAAATGAGCCTTATAGATTTTAAATTTTCTATGGTTTCGTAATCTAAGATGTCTTCCCTGACTAAAGAATCGATATATTGATTTCTCCATCTATCTACCTCAAAGTCGTTTTCGGCTAAAAAAGGTTCTGGAAATCCACCCCGGTTCATAAGGCGTTCTATGTCTCCTTCAAAAGGGCTGTCTAGTAATTCTTTTAATGAAAGAGGAAATAGGTGGTGGGTTAAGTAACGGCCTGCTAAAGAATCTCCGGTTTGTTTGAATAAATCGAGTCGGGCACTTCCGGTAACTAAAATCGAAAGATGAGCTGGTTTTGTATCGTAAATGCCTTTGAGGTAGTTTTTCCATTGGGGCATTTTATGGAGCTCATCTAAAACTAGCAGGTTGGTTTTGTCTTCTAGCCACGATTCAGATTCGATTATCTTTCTGTCTTGAAGTCTATCGTAGTTTAAGTACACCGATTTAGAAGAGAGTAGATTTTTGGCTAGCCAAGTTTTACCTGTTTGCCTTGGCCCTACCAAAAAAATCATTTTTTTCTTTAAATCGTTTTGAATAAAGGGTTCTTGGTTTCGCTTCATAATGACTATTCTATATTGTAGTATCGAAAAGTCAAGACTATTCGATATTAATCTATTGAAAAGTCAAGAATAATTAGGCTACCACCAACACACACTGACGTGTTGCCCAAAAAAAGTAGATAAGTAGGAGTGAGATTTTTTTAAGTGACTATTAATCGAGTGATTTAAAAAAATAGAATGCATGTCTTGGACTTCTGGCAACAATTGATGATGCTCTATAAGCACACCTTTGTGGCTTAGCTTGCAGGTTTCTTGATAACTTTCAACGTCTTGTTGAAGTTTTTTTATTGCATCGTGCTGACTGCCTTTAAAATTAATTTGAATTTTATGGGCTAAGTTTAAAACCACCCATGAGTCGGAGTCTTTTAAGGCATGGATGCCGTGTTTTTTTAACAATGAAAATAGCCTAGGATGTTTTTGAAGCGATTTTACAGAGCAAACCATCCAATATTGCAGTCCAGTATCATCATTTTCAAAGCGTTTTAAAATCTCTTGTAGTGTGCCGTGTCTACGTACAATGTAATCGAGTCTTTCGGTTAAAAATCGCAGTCCTGTGCCATAGGTTTGAGTGTCTAAAACCTGCACTTTTTTGCCAAAAACATAGGCGGCATGTTTGGCTAAATTAAAATAGGGCCACACGGTTTTTTCTGGCATTAACACCACCAAATGTGAAAACCCCAGCGAGAAAAAGGTATCAAAATACGAAACAAAATGATGGATGTCGGTAAACACGTCTGAGACCACACCAATGTAATTTTGATTTAAAAGGCCTTGAGGCAATGAAGCTGAACTATGGGTAATAATGGCGGTGGTGATGGGAAGAATTTTATGGGTTGTTTTAACGGCAGGGATTTCTGGCGCAAAAATCATGTATGTAGCGTAAATTAGCGGGAAATGAGCTGAGAAAGTATTTTCTTTGTTTAGGTTTGCAAACAACGCACTCATCCACATCAGGGCAAAGTAACTTCGTAGTCCGGGTGGCATATGGTCTATGTAGGCTTTTAGTCCTGCAATGGTCGAAAAAGTTTGTAAGGCAGTGGGCAAAAAATTTGATGGGGTAGGAACCGTGATAGAGCTGTTTGTTAGAGGCTTTATAGGCGTTTGTTGTAAGGTTTCTTCGTAGCTGGACATTCCTTGGAGTACATTTAAATAGGGGGTGGATAGTGCAGTGGTTTGTTCATCTAAGGGTAGTTTTTGGAAGGCTTGTAAAAATTCTGTTACTACTGAACTACTTAGGTCTTGAACTCTAGAGGAAACGGCTTTAAGTAGCGAAAATACGAAAAACATGTCCCAATCATCATTGAGGTATGAAATTACGTTACGTACAACGCCATCTAGTAAACTGGTGTCTCGGTTGCTTTTGTCAAAAATCATGCCCACTACGGCTACCATCCAAGTATCGCGGCCTAAGGCTTGAGGCGTAAAGCGGTAAAATAGTTCTTTTTTTACTCCTAAATTATTATTGCTTTTAGCCTCTAAAAATGAATTTAAAGTGGCTGGGACTTGATTGTTTTTTTGTAATGAAAGCACCCATTGGTGTTCAAATTGGTCCCATTGATGGTCGATTTGAAGACGTTCAATAGGGGGTGTTTGGGCGCTTGTAGAAGGTGTCTGAATAGACGAAGAAGATTTTCCAGGTTCAACGGGGTGAGGGAGTTGGTTTGGTGTGATCCCTGAGACAGTCATTACAGTAGGCAGATACTAAGGTGAGCACCAAACTCTTGGGTTAAAAACGGGCTAGCTTCGGCAATATCACAACGTATCGAGGGCGAAATGCCCAATAGCCATTGTTTTAGGTATTCAGCGGATTCTTGATGATCGGAATGCGTAATAAGTGCTTGTTTATGGCCTTTGTCTACCAAATGATCTTCTAGCAAGGCCTTTAAAAGGCCTGTGGCACTAGTAAAGTTTGATTCAATAGAGAGCAGTTCCATGGGCCTATGAAAGGCACATAGAGGGGACATAGAGGCCGTTAATGTTTTAGTGTTTTTGGCTTGACGTAATAATCGCTGAAACCAAAATTGATTGTCTACAGTTTTTAACTGAGGAATCAGCCAATGCCTTAATTGTGGAAGTGAGTGCTTAAGGGTTTGAAATACCTCTTGAAGCGAGTTGGTTTTTTTTAACGATTCAAACGCTTGTTCACTTATTAATTTAAGGCCAGGCCCATAGGTATGTGTATCCACTAATTTTACTCGTTGACCCCACTTGGCTGCTGCGTGTTTGGCATAATGGGCTGTAGGCCAAAAATTGCTATCGGGCAAAAGCACACAAAGGGTTTCAAACCCTTGTTCAAAAAGACGTTGAAATAAGTCGCTAAAATACAATGCAGAATGACCTTGTTCATTTAACAACACAACAGCTTCGTGGCCTTCGATGTTTTGAGGAATTTCGGCTGAAGGATGAATTAACAAGGCCGAAAGCCATTTTTTGGCGTATCGGGCTTCGCCTTCGGTTTCTAAAGTGGCAAGTTCTGCTGTGGCTAGATACAACAAAGGGTTAAATTCGTAGTCTATTTTTTCTTCAATAAAGGTTTGAGCAAAAATATTCCAAAATAACGATTTTTGATTGACTTGAGTCATGCGAGTGTTGGTTTGAGCTGGTAAGGTTTGTGCTGCAGCTAAAGGGTTTACTTGAGGATTTTGTAGTTTTGCTTGTGCCAATTGAATCAATCTAAACAAAGGATGTTGACTGTCGGTGGTGGTTTCTAATTGGGCTAATTGGGCCAATAATTGTTGGCTGACAGGTTCGTCAATCAGTTGGCCTTTGTCGATGATGGCTTTTAATATAGACGAGGCTAAAAAAGTGTCTTCGGGTTCAAATAAGCCTGTTTGAAGTTCTTTGAATATGGCTGAAATTAAAGCTCTATCTGCATTTTTAGGATCATAAGTCATGCTGACCAAGCCGATGGTCCAAATTTCTTTTCCGAGCACGGCTTCAGGAAACTTGTTTAATACCCCTCGTCTAACCTCTAATAGATCTGATTTTTTGTCTTCTAAAAAGTTTTTAAGCAAGGCCTTGCCATCGGCTGTATCATAGCGTTCCATGGCATTGGCCATAATGGTCATAGCCATTAATCGATCGTTGGCAGTTCTTGCGGCCTTTGTTTCGGCCGAATCTGGGGCTACTTCTTTTGAAGTTAGTGGCTTTTGAGCGGCAATTTTTTCAGATGTTTGTTTAACTGCAGACTGAAACGAACCCTCTTGTCGAGGGAGGGGCATTGAAGAAAGGGGAAGTGAAACTCCCATAACTTACTTTCCTTTCTGGTAAGCGGCTTTCCAGGTTGAGTTCAGCTGAGGATTGTTGATCCAATCCAGAATGTAGGTGGTAAATTCTTTTGCAGTAGCGCCGTTGTTTCGACCGGTAATACTTATTTTTTTCTCAATTTGAGTACAAATATCTAAAGCTTGATCTAACTTATCGGCTTTTTCAATGTAGCCAATATGGCGCATTAACATGCTGGCTGCTTTAATCATTGAACACGGGTCGGCATACTTGAGTCGGCCTTCTTGTACCATACGTGGGGCACTGCCATGAATAGCCTCAAACATAGCCCAGCGCTTGCCGGTGTTAGAGCTGCCTGCCGTGCCTACGCCTCCCTGAATTTGTGCGGCTTCATCGGTTAAAATATCGCCATATAAATTAGGCATAACCATCACTTCAAATTCGTGGCGACGGGCAGGGTCTAACAATTTTGCGGTCATAATGTCGATATACCATTCATCGAGGGTGATACCTGGGTAATGTTTTGCAATGCGTTTAGCGGTATCTGAAAAGCGGCCATCGGTAGTTTTAACTACGTTTGATTTGGTTACTACTGTAACTCGTTTTTTGTTATTTTGTTTGGCATATTCAAAGGCCAATTCAATAATTCGATCTGATCCGGGTTGTGTAGTAATTGTAAAATCTACACTCATATCAGGTCCCACATCAAAACCTTTTGAGCCTAATACGTAAGATCCTTCTGTATTTTCTCTAAAAAAACACCAGTCTATATGTTGATCAGGTACTTTTACTGGCCTTACATTGGCAAATAAATCTAGCTCACGCCGCATAGCCACGTTTGCGCTTTCAATATTGGGCCAGTTATCGCCTTTTTGTGGAGTGGTAGTAGGGCCTTTTAAAATAACATGGCAACTTTTTAGCTCGGCTAACACCTCGTCAGGAATGGCTTTGAGGTGTTTGGCTCGGTTTTCAATGGTTAATCCATCAATGGATACCAGTTCAATGCGACCTTGTTTTATAGGGTCTTCTAGGCAAGTTTCTAAAACAATACGGGCATGTTTGGCAATTTCTGGTCCAATACCGTCGCCTGGGCAAATGCCAATGCGGATGGTAGGTAAACTGTTAAAATCTAGCCAATCTTGTGAAGCTTTTAAGGAGTCTACGCGTTTGAGTTGTGACTCGAGTAGGGCTTTGAATTTATCTAAGGCACTTAAAATATCGGGTGAAGTACTCATGGTTTAACTCCCTTTAGTATGATTGTAAAACGCTTTTAGGGTATTTGTCATCAACATTGCAATGGTCATAGGGCCTACGCCTTTTGGAACGGGGGTTAGTGCAGAAGCAACTTTTGCAACCGATTCAAAATCTACGTCTCCTACAATTTTATAACCTTTTGGGCTAGAACTGTCCTCTACACGATTGATGCCTACATCAATAACAGTGGCGCCTGTTTTTACCATAGACGCTTTAATAAAGTGAGGTTGTCCGATGGCTGCGATTAAAATATCGGCTTGTTGAGTAAGGTGCTCCATGTTTGGGGTATGTGAATGACAAATCGTAACGGTTGCATTGGCATGCGGGTCTTTTTGAACCAAAATGGACGCCATGGGTTTTCCAACTATATTGCTTCGTCCCACGATCACTACATGCTTGCCTTGGGTTGAAATGGTGTAGGCTTTTAGCAATTCGTACACGCCAAAGGGGGTGCAGGGCCAAAATCCGGGTAGCCCCAACAGTAATTTCCCGATGTTGTTTGGATGAAAACCATCCACATCTTTACTTGGAGAAATACGTTCAAGTAACTCTTGTTCATTAAGCCCTTTGGGCAAAGGCAGTTGTAATAAAATACCATCCACTTTTTCATCAGCGTTTAGTTGGTCTATTAATGAAGCCAAAGCCTCCTGAGTTACAGTTTCAGGTAACAAATGTTCAAACGATACAAAGCCTATTCGTTCACAGGCCTTTTGTTTGCTGCCTACATAACTTTGTGAGGCCGGATTTTGTCCCACCAATACAACAGCTAAACCTGGCTTTCGGGGTGTTTTTAGCTCTGCTACAGTAAGTTGAAGTTTGTTGAGTATATTTTCAGAAACAACTGAGCCATCGATTAGTACCATAGATTCCCTTTACAGCAAATGACGGTTGTCTTCTACACCGTCTTGCACTTTTTGGTAGGTTCCTTCTTTATAGCCTTCGTTTTGGCGTTTGTGGTTGAGCTCATTTTTTTTGAAATACAAATTAATGACATCTTGAGCATTCATGTTAGCTACAGTACACATCGATACCCAAAAATGCAGCATATCAACCAATTCAATTTTAATATTGTCCCAATCGTCATCCATTTTTTTCCACCATTTCCAGCTTAAACTATCGATGGCTTCGGCGGCTTCTTGGCGTAAAGCCAAGTCTAGGTCTAGGTAGCGGCGGCGCTTCAGTTCGGGGTTGTTTTCAAGTTCCGAGTAAAACCCGGGGTTGATGCGTTTATTCAACTCAATTTGTTTTTCAAAAATAGCTTGTAAATCCATGGAGGTATCCTTCTTTATGGGGTAGATTTTTTTCGAAACAAGGTTTCGACGGCTTTTTGGGCTGCCATTTGCTCGGCCTCTTTTTTGCTTTTTCCTCGGCCTTCAAATCGTTTTACATTTCCTTTCTGTGGAATAGCCACTTCAACTAAAAATTCTTTTTGGTGGTCGGGTCCTGATTCTTGTTTAACAGTGTAGGTAGGCAAGGGTAGCTTCTTTTTTTGCAGCCATTCTTGCAACACAGTTTTATTGTCTACACAGTTGCCGTTTAGTAAATCGGAACTGTGTTTTTCAAGTAGTGGAATAAAAAATTGCCGTACCGATTCAAGTCCAGAATCTAAAAAGTAAGCCCCAAGTAGGGCCTCAAAAGCATTGGCTAGGTTTGAAATTTTGGTGTTTCCACCGCTTTTTTTCTCGCCATGAGAAAACAATAAAAAATCGCCCAAATCGATGTGCTGAGCCAGTAAGGCCAAATTTTTATCGGATACAATTTGAGCCCGAATTTGGGTTAAACGCCCTTCGTTAGCATTGGGGAAAAGGTTAAATAAATATTCAGAAACAATTAGTTTAAGGACGGCGTCTCCAAAAAATTCAAGTCGTTCGTTATCGAGTCCGTGATGTTGTTTGAATTTGGCATAAGATGAATGCGTTAACGCTTGGGTTAACAGGGTTTTATTTTTAAAGCGCAATTGTGTTTTTAATTCAAAATCGATCATTTATTAATGGTCCAACGGTGTAGCAAAGATAGCAGTGTTAAGGCCAAGAACCCTAAAACTAATCCTAGTATACACCCTAAAATGCTGCGTAGGCTGCTCGCTAAAATCCAGGTATGACTATGGCAAAATGAGTTTACAACTGACACTAAGGCTATGGTTGATAGAACCAACCCCCATTTTCGTAAGGTAGGGGTAAACCAACTTACACCTAGCCCGGTTGTTAATACTAACAGTGGGTATCCAAATAGCCATTCTTTAGTACGTGGTCTTACCCATAAGAGGGTTTCAAGCCAGCTTCTTACCGAACCCTCTGCCGCAGTGGCCGATAAGGCATAGTTTCCGCTACGCAAAATATAAAGCCCTGCAATGATTATTAAAACCATGCCTAACACAACCGTAATCCATCGTACTGGAGCTTTTAAAAAACGCTGAAGTAAATAGTTTAGGGCGTGTACTCGGTGGGGTTGTACGAACCAAAACAGGTACACAATCAATAACGGTGCTAAAAAAGCTAGCTTAACTCCGCTAAATACTTCGATGCCAGTAATAAAAATAGGTTGGGCTAAAAAGCCAGTCATTAACAAACACCCTAAGCTTGTCATCCCTAGGGCTAGTCCTAATTTTTTAAAAAAAACTAAGAAGTTGAGGTGTGAAGGTGTCTTAAATGCTGAAATCATTGCCAAGGCTGGGGTGGTGCAGGCCACTAAAAATGCTGGAATAAGCAAACCTTCAGAACGATGAAGCAGGTGTAGGCTCCAAAGTGCTAAAACCCAAAAGGCCATCCCTGTCCACTCAACCCAAGTTATCTTTGAAAAAAAGTGACTGAATAGCAAACCCACAAGGCCTAAACTGCCTAAAATGAGGCCCAAAACTTCAAATACGTTTGGGGCATAAGGCAATATTCCATTGCTTTGAACGTCGCCTGGGTAAATACCATTTTGGGCTAAAGTGGTCCTTATGGTGGTCCAGTACAGTCGATTAGCATCTAGTGCTGAGTTGTTGCCTTGATTCATAAACAATACCCGAAGCCAAATCACTGAAAGTCCCCGTTCTTTTACCGCACGGATGTATCGATCTTGGGCTTTTTCAAAGGTCATTTTGGGTAGTTCATTGTCTAAAATGGTATGTAATTTAATGGCATTTTTAGTGTTGTTTTTTAACACTTGTTTTAAGCCTGCTTGGTCATAAAACTCAATAAAGGCTACTTTTTGATTTGAGTTTTTTATGAGGTTTTTCCAGGTTGCAAGCAAACTAGTATTTCCTGGAAGTGTTGGGCCTTCAAAAAATAAGCCTTGTAGTCCTTCAATGTCGTTTAACTCATTCCATTTTTGGGTTATTGAGTTTGCGTTGGGGTAACTTTGTGGTTTGAGACGTACCCAAATCCCAAAGCCATAGCCACGCAATTCTTGAGTAAGAGCAGACGATACTCCAAATCCCATAGGCTTTAAATCGTCCCATTCGGCTTTAACTTCAAGTACCAACCATTGCCCAATGCGTTTTACGTTTTGAGCACTTAATTCGTTTTGAAGGTGGGTGCACATGCGGTCAAAAATGTCTTTTTCGTCAGTAAATAAATAGTAATAATCGGGTTTAATAGGGGTTTGTTGGTACACGTAGGTCATCAAATGTTGGTTTACATAGCCTACTCGGTACAGATTCATGATCTCTGAGCCTCTAAACACGGTTACTCGTCCGGTATTGACTAGGTCTGTAAGGGTGTCTTCTTCTAAAATTAAACTGGTAATACCGGTTTGATGAAGTTGAGTATAAAATTTGTCACGGTCTTCGTGTGATAAAACGCAAAGTCTTTGTGCTTCTTTGTACGATATCAACTGATCTACTGTTCTATGGTTCCATTCATAAATACCCTTAAAAATAGCTGTTTTTAGTCCTATTAAGGCCCCAATTAATACCAGTGCCCAGCACCATTTTTTAAATTTGTTCACAGTGGGCCTCCCGGTTTTTTTTGCTGAACCATTGTTTCATAAATAAATTTGTCTAGGTCTCCGTCTAATACGTTTTGTAAATCGGTACGTTCGTAGTCGGTTCGTAAATCTTTTACCAATTTGTACGGATGAAATACATACGACCGTATTTGGTTTCCCCAAGAAATATCGCTAACATCGCCCCTTAAATCGTTAATTTGATTTTTTTGTTCCTGGATCATGCGTTGAAGTAGCCTTGATTTGAGTATGTTTAAGGCGGTTTCTCTGTTTGAAATTTGAGAACGGCTATGTTGTGATTGTGCTACAAGTCCAGTAGGAATGTGCACAATGCGTACGGCAGAATCGGTTTTGTTAACGTGTTGTCCTCCTGCTCCGCTAGAGCGGAAGGTGTCAATGCGTAAATCTTTTGGGTCTATTTCAAGCTCAGTCGTGTTGTTTTGAATTTCGGGTAAAACATCTACGGCTGCAAATGAGGTTTGTCGCTTGCTGTTGGCATTAAAAGGCGAAATGCGTACCAAACGGTGAACCCCGTTTTCGTGTTTTAACAGTCCATAAGCAAACGGGCCTTTTACCTCTAAGGTTACCGATTTTATGCCCGCTTCGTCACCCAAGGTTTGATCCATAATCGAGTACGAAAATCCTTTTTTGTCGAACCAGCGGGTGTACATGCGCAATAAAATCTCTACCCAGTCTTGAGCATCGGTTCCCCCTGCCCCTGCATTCAGGCTAAAAAAGCAATCAAAGGTGTCGTATTGCCCCGATAACATGGATCGAATTTCTAATTGTTCTAACTTTGATTTGAACGTTTTATATTCGGTTTCTAGTTCTTCTAGGTGGGCTTCAGGATCGTTCTCTGATCCAATAATTTCCAATAAAACTTCAATATCCTCAGCCGCTTTTTTAAGCGAGGTGTAAGTGGCTATGGTGGTTTTGTATTGGTTTAGTTGAGTCAGTATGCTTTGCGCTTTGCTGTTGTCTTGCCAAAAGCTGTCTTGGCCAATTTCAACTTCTAATTGCCTAACTTTTTCTTGAAGTGTAGCAATGTCAAAGATAGTCTCCCAAGACAAATACTTTTTCACGGCATTGTAAAAACTCTTTTTGAATGTCGTAAAGCATAAAACTCCTTTGCGGTACTACAATCGAGCGTGGGTGGGCTCGTTGGTTTCTTCTACAACAATTTGTGCTTTTAAAATCATTTCTAAAGCTTCTTGAGTAACATCGTTCATCAGCTGAGTAAACATCGCAAAGCCTTCTATTTTGTATTCCAACAAAGGATCTTTTTGTCCGTAAGCCCGTAGTCCTATACCCTCTTTAAGGTTTTCCATCTGATTTAAATGATCGATCCATTTTCTGTCTAAAGTAGAAAGTAAAATGTGTCGCGTGACTAAGGCTTCAAACAATGCTGGCGGATAGCTTTCGGTTTTTTCTTTGTATTTTTTAAGCGCAAACTGAGTCAATTGTGCCGCTAAGGCATCTTGGGTGGGTGAGGTTTCTACCGTTAGTTTTATTTCAGGTTCATGAAGTAGCTGTGTTAAAGCGGTTATGCAATCGGTATGATCAGCATTGGTAATATTTCTTTCTTCACCATAGTTTTCACGAACAATTGAAACCATCAAGTTGTTCACAAGGTCTTTAAACCGCTGAGTAATGTCTTCGCCTAATAACAATTGGTCGCGAAGGGTGTATACCGTTTCACGCTGACGGTTCAATACATCGTCGTATTCTAAAATTTGTTTTCGCATTGAAAAGTAGTATTTTTCAACTTTGGTTTGGGCTTTCTCTATTGATTTTGAAATAAGGCCGTGCTCAATAGGGGTATCTTCGGGTAACCCTAATGTATCCATAATTTTAGCGATGCGGTCAGAGCCAAAAATACGCATTAAATCGTCTTCAAGCGATACAAAAAATTTGGTGTTTCCAGGGTCGCCTTGACGACCAGATCGTCCTCTTAATTGGTTATCAATACGTCGCGATTCATGGCGTTCAGTTCCAATGACGTACAGGCCACCTAGTTCGGCAACCCCTTCGCCTAACACAATATCGGTACCCCGACCAGCCATATTGGTAGCAATGGTGACGGCGTTGGCTTGCCCGGCTTTGCTAATAATTTCAGCTTCTTTTTCGTGGTGTTTTGCATTTAAAACGTTGTGAGGGATGCCTTCTTTTTTGAGCATGTTAGAAATTAACTCTGACATCTCTATCGAGATAGTTCCAACTAAGGTAGGCTGGCTTTTAGCATGTCGCTCTTTGATCAATTCTACTACCGCTTTATATTTTTCTTTTTTTGATTTGTATACCAAGTCGGGCATGTCTTTTCTTATTTGGGCTCTATGGGTGGGAATGGTAATAACATCCAATCCATAAATTTTAATAAATTCATCTTTTTCGGTGGCAGCGGTTCCTGTCATGCCTCCTAATTTGGGAAACATTCTAAAGTAGTTTTGAAAGGTAATCGAGGCCATGGTTTGGCTTTCTTCTTTTACATTTAACCGTTCTACCGCTTCAATGGCTTGGTGCAATCCGTCTGAATAACGTCTTCCGTCCAAAATACGGCCTGTAAACTCATCTACAATCAGCACTTCGCCGTCTTTAACCACGTAGTCCACATCTTTTTTATACAATAACAAAGCTTTTAAACACTGAACCGACATATGGGCAATGTCCATGTGCTGTACCGAATATAAATCACTGATACCAAAGGCAGCCTCAATTTTTGAGGCTCCTTCTTCGGTTAAAATTACGTTTTTATGTTTTTCATCAACAGTAAAGTGAGTTGTGGTTTGAAGCGTTTTAACCACTTTTGCCACCTCAGCGTATTTAGCTGTTGATTCTTGAACGGGTCCCGAAATAATTAATGGGGTTCTGGCTTCATCAATTAAAATGCTGTCGACCTCGTCGATAATGGCAAAATGACGACGGATTTGACAAATTTGACTTCTATCGTAGGCCAAGTGGTCTCTTAAATAGTCAAATCCAAATTCGTTATTGGTTCCGTAAGTAATGTCACATTCGTAGGCTTTTAATCTTTCTTGGGCTGGCATGTCAGCATGAATGAGCCCTACAGTTAGCCCTAAAAATTCAAATACTTTTCCCATCCATTGGCTGTCACGTTTGGCTAGGTAGTCGTTCACGGTTACTACGTAAACACCTTTGCCCTCTAAAGCATTAAGGTAGGCTGGTAGGGTAGACACTAAAGTTTTTCCTTCACCGGTTTTCATTTCTGAAATTTTGCCTTGGTGAAGTACGATTCCGCCAATTAGCTGAACATCAAAATGGCGCATGCCTAGTACACGCTTTGCGCCTTCACGCACTACTGCAAAGGCTTCGGGTAACAATTGATCTAAGCTTTCTCCTTTTTGAAGGCGCTGCCTAAATTCGTTGGTTTTTTCTTTTAATTGGGAATCTGACAGGGGTTGGATGCTGTTTTCAAGGGCGTTGATGCTATCAACAATGGGGCGTAGCCCTTCCACAAATTTTTTATTGGGGTCTCCAAAAATGAAACTCCACAGATTTTCCATAAAACTCATAGTGCGCCCATTCTATGATACGCTTTACCTGCCTGTCCATGCCTTGTTACAATGCAGTTCATGACTTCACTACGATTACCCGAATGGTTTAAGCGATCCGGAGGAAAATTACGGGCTACTCGTAGTCTTTCTGATCGATTGGGACGTGACGTTCCAAACAGTATTTGTGAAGAGGCACGTTGTCCTAACCGATCTGAGTGTTTTTCAAAAGGTGTATTAACTTTTATGATTTTAGGTACAGTTTGTACCCGAAATTGTGGGTTTTGTAGCGTGGCACACGGAAAACCGTTACCTCCTAACTTGGCAGAGGCTGATACTATTGTAGAGGCTATTGAAAAATTAAATTTGCGTTTTGTGGTCTTAACTTCTCCCAATCGAGATGATTTGCCCGATAATGGGGCTTCGCATTTTGCTGCGGTAGTGCGACGTATTAAATCGGCTTATCCTCAGGTTAAGGTAGAGGTTCTTATTCCCGATTTTAAAGGCAGTTTAAACGATTTGAAAACAGTTATCGAGGCAAAGCCAGATGTGGTGAATCATAATATGGAAACAGTAGCGTCGTTGTATAAAACAGTTAGACGGGGGTCTTTATATCATCGTTCTCTCTCGTTCTTGAAAGCTATGAAAACCATAAATCCAAGCTTGCTAACTAAAACTGGGGTTATGGTTGGTTTGGGTGAAACTCTGGAAGAATTAGAAGAAACGTTTTCTCATATTCAAGCGTCTCAAGTAGATATTTTAACCATAGGGCAATATTTAAAACCTGACAAAAATAATTTGGATGTAATGAAATACTATTCTCCTGAAGAGTTTGAGATGCTAAAAAAGATGGCTGAGCGAAAAGGTATTCGCTATGTGTTTTCAGGGCCATTGGTTAGAAGTTCATTTTTGGCGGAACACGTGTTTGACGACGTGGTTCAAATTGTGGGTTGTAAATGAGCTCTATTTGGCTATTAATGTTGGGTTCTTTTTTTGTAGGAACTATTTCATTTGCTGCTTTAATTAGCCGCTTTAAGGGTGTTAATTTACGCGAGGTGGGTTCTAAAAATTTAGGCGCAACTAACGTTTATCGTGCCATGGGATTGCCTTACGCTATTTTGGTGTTTTCGCTGGATTTATTTAAAGGTTATTTGCCTACGTTTTTGGCATTGGATAAGCTAGAGCAGCCCCATTTTCATATTTTGATTGGGTTTTTAGCTATTTTAGGTCATTCGTTTAGCCCTTGGGTACGGTTTAAAGGTGGAAAAGGGGCCGCAACTGGATTGGGTGTTTTATTGGCTCTGTGTCCAGATGTATTCGCAGTTGTGTTTGTTTTGGCCTTAGTGCTTATTTTAATAACCCGTTATGTAGGTCCTGTAACGGTGCTGTGCAGCATTTTAATTCCTATTTTGATGTATTTTTTTGATTATCCAACCGCTTATATTTATCCTATGATTGCTGTGGCTTTGTTTGTTGTTTTTAGGCACAAAGATAACATTAAACGCTTTTTAAAAGGTCAAGAAAATAAAGTATGACCGGGTCCCTTCAAATAGGTGTTTTAGGGGCTGGGGCTTGGGCAACCACATTAGCTAATCATTTAGCCTCTAATCATCATTCTGTTTTGCAATGGTGCCATAAGCCTGAGTATGAAGTAAATATCAACCAAAATCATAAAAATTTTCTTTTGCCAGGTATTGTTTTACATGAAAATTTAAAGGCAAGCCTCCATTTGGAAGAGGTATTGGGGCAAAAAAGTTTATTGGTGGCGGCGGTAGCATCTCCTTATCTTCAAAGCTTGCTAGATGCTGTTAAAACTCAGATAAATCAGCCTGTTTTAAGTGTAATTAAGGGTTTGCATTCACAAGATCAGTGGTTTGCAAGCGAGGTGCTAAGGGCGGCTTGGAATCCCTCCAAATTAGCAGTGTTATCTGGCCCTAATTTAGCCTTAGAGATTGCTCAAGGAAAACCTTCAGCTACGGTTATTGCTTCTGAAAATCTTGAATATGCTCAATGGTTACAGCAAATGTTTAACTCTTCATCATTTCGGGTATATACCTCGTCTGACCGCAAGGGCGTGGAATTGGGGGGCATAATCAAAAATGTTATGGCCCTTGCGGGCGGCATTTGTGATGGCTTAAATTTAGGTCTTAATGCCAAGGCGGCATTAATGAATAGAGCGGTATATGAAATGAGAAAAATCGCTGTTTTTTTTAAAACCGATCCAGACACGGTATTAGGGTTGTCAGGTTTGGGTGATTTGATGGCCACTTGTTTTTCAGAAAATAGTCGGAATTGGAAGGCAGGCTATCAGTTGGGGCAAGGTGTTTCTGTTAACCAACTTAGGCAAGGCTCATCAGTATGTGAAGGAATACGTACTGTTTCTTGGATTGCACCTGTTTTGGCTAATCAGGCACTTGATTTACCCATTATTCAAACGGTGTATGATATCGTTGTGAATCAATTTTCTGTTCATGATGCGATACAAAAATTGATGACGAGGGCTTTAAAATCGGAATGACACATCAAAATTGGAAATGGATGATTCGCTTAGTTTCAGATTTGATACTTATTCCCATCATCATCGTATTTGCTTATGGGTTAAAGTATAAATTGGGGTGGGTGTCTCGAACTTTTTTTGCCTTGCCTATAGGACAACTTTATAAATCTACTCAGCTTGAGCCTTATTTGAACGTTATGGGGCTTATTTTGCTCACTTGGATTTTAACTTTTGTTGCTCTGGGTTTGTATAGACCCTTTAAGGGGTTAATGGCAGAGGTAGATGAATGGGTTAGCTTGATACGGGCAGTTACCGTGGCTACCATTGAAATTATGGCTATTACTTTTGTATATAAATCTTTTCCAGGATCAAGATATGTTGTCTTTTATGCGTGGATACTGGGCATTTTGTTTTTAAGTGTGTCACGATTTTTTATTCATCGTCTGGAGCACTTTTTCTATAACCGGGGAGTAGGTCTGAGACCTGCTTTGATCGTGGGGGCAGATGCTGTTGGACAAGATGTTGCTGAGCGCATGTGCTTGATTCCTTCATTTGGATTTCAATATGTTGGTACTCTTGATGATGAAGACCCCGACTACGTTCAGTATCACCTAAGAAGTCGTTTCAAGCGGCTAGGAACACTTCAAAATTATTCCGAAGTTCTTTCTAAACACGATATTCAAACTGTTTTTATTACCAAAAATCTTGATCCAGATTTATTGGATCAACTTTTAAAGTTGTGTCACGAAAAAGGGATTGATGCCAAGCTTATTTTAAATTCTCATCACGATTTATCCATGCCCATTATGGAAGATTTTGATGGCATATCGTTTTTAACTCAGGCCAGAATTTCATCGTTTAGTTTTGAGTTATTTGCTAAGCGTATTTTTGACGTAGTGGTTTCGTTTTTTGCTTTGGTTGTTTTATCTCCATTTTTACTTCTTACTGCCCTTTTAATTAAAGTTGTTTCTCCACAAGGTCCTGTGCTTTTTACTCAGGAACGAGTAGGACGACATAACAAACTTTTTAAAATGATGAAATTTAGAACCATGGTCCCAGATGCCGAATCTAAAACAGGGCCTGTAATGGTGAATGAAAAAAATGAAACTCGCTATATTCCTTGTGGAGGTTTTTTAAGACGTATGTCCATTGATGAATTGCCTCAGCTTTTTAATGTTTTAAAAGGTGAAATGAGTATTGTTGGACCGCGTCCTGAAAGACCTTTTTTCGTAGAGCAATTTTCTCAAACGATTCCTCATTTTAAGCACAGGCATCTCATGCATGTGGGTATTACGGGTTGGGCTCAAATAAATGGCAGGTCAGTGCTTACTAGGCGTCCCGAGCATAAGTTAAAGTACGATTTGTACTACATTAAGAATTGGTCGGTTTCGCTAGACATTAAAATTATTCTTAAAACGTTTTCTATTGTTTTTGCTCGTGAAGAAGCCTATTAAATTAAAAGGTACTTTGTTTTTTGGAGGAATGTTTGATCCGTTTCATAACGGACATTTATACATGCTTTCTTTGGCGTTATCTCACACAGAGGTAAATCAATTGGTGTTTATTCCAAGTGGACAGGTGGCTCATAAACGTCAGTCAAACCTTGATTCTTCCCATCGTATCAACATGTTAAATGATGTTGTGAGCTTAGAGTTAAAGTCTAAATTCAACTGTAAAATAGAGATTTCCTTAGTAGAAGTTCAGCAGAAAAAAAAGTGCTACACCTTCGAAACCTTAGCGACTTTAAGTACGCAGTTTCAGGGGCCTTTTTTTTTGCTTATAGGAGCTGACCAATGTTTGCAATTTCATACTTGGAAACATCCTGAACTCATTTTAAAACAGGCTCAAGTGATAGTGGTTTGTAGGAAAATAGGCGATCAAGATTTTCTGAAAACGTATCTGGCTTCAATGTTCCCCAACGATGTTGATCGATTTACGGTGCTTTTCAATCAGCCGTATGTGATGTCTTCATCTTTGATACGTCATAGTGTGTCTTTAGGGCAAACGATACATGGCTACGTGCCGGTTTCTGTGAATCGGTATATTGAACGGCATGGTTTATATGAAGAGGAGGAAATTGCGTGATTATCGGACTCACAGGTCGTGTAGGGAGCGGAAAATCGTTGGCCGTAACCTACATCAAAGCTTATTTTCCTCAAGTCAATATTATTGATCTTGATCTTGAAGGACATGGTTTGTATTCACAACCTTCTATTCAAGAGGCACTTTTGAAAACCTTTGGAGCCTCTATTTTTAAAGAGCATACGGTTGATAGGCAGGCTTTATCGTCCCTTGTTTTTTCAGATTCAAACGCTTTAAAACAGTTAAACGCTGTCATGCATCCTGCCCTTAAATGTCAAGTAGAATTTCTACTAACCCAGTTAGCGTCTCCAGTTCTCATCGTGGGGGCTTTGTTAAAAGAAATTCAGTTACTGATTTTATGTGATCAGTGCATTGTAATTGATACCGAGGATGATCTAAGTCGGCAATTCAACCCTCAAAAATTTGATAAAATTGCTCCTTTTCAATTGTCGCGTCAGCAGTACTTAGATTTGGCGACTCATACAGTAAAAAATGGTTTTGATTCTAAGTTTGAACAAAGTATTGTCGAGTGCGTTTCTTCTATCCTTCAAACATCGGGTCCAAACCGGTATACTGTGTAGTCGATTGATTTTTTCCTAGGAGATTCTTATGTCAACAAATTCTCAAACAAGCCCTTCTGAACTTCGTATTCATTATGATCCTTTTCCTTCCTCACAAAAAAAATATGTGAGTAGTTTGACTCATCCTTCGGTGAAGGTTCCTGTTCGAGAAATTAGTCTCACAGATAATTCCTCTTTTTGTGTTTATGATGCTTCGGGTCCTTATACAGATCCTTCAGTTAACACAAACATATCTCAAGGCCTAGAACCACTTAGAAAGCAATGGATCTTAGACCGACAAGATGTTGAAGAATTGCCTAATACCTCCTCTTGGTACCAGCAAGTCCGGGTTAAAGATTCTAAGCTTGATGAGATCCGTTTTCCCAATTTAAAAAAACCATTGCGAGCCAAAAACGGCCAAAATGTAACTCAAATGCATTATGCCAAAAAAGGAATCATTACTCCTGAAATGGAGTATATCGCTATCCGAGAAAAATGTACCCCCGAATTTGTGCGTGACGAAGTGGCCAGGGGTAGGGCCATAATTCCTGCAAATATTAATCATACTGAGCTTGAGCCTATGATTATTGGCCGAAATTTTTTGGTTAAAATAAATGCAAACATAGGTAATTCGGCAATCAGTTCTAGTATTTCTGAAGAGGTTGAAAAAATGACTTGGGGTATTCGCTGGGGAGCGGATACTGTAATGGATCTTTCCACAGGTAAAAATATCCATGAAACTCGCGAGTGGATTTTGCGCAATTCTCCGGTTCCCATTGGAACGGTTCCTATTTACCAGGCTTTAGAAAAAGTAAATGGAAAGGCGGAAGATCTTACTTGGGAGCTTTTCCGAGATACCCTTATTGAGCAGGCTGAACAAGGGGTTGATTATTTCACCATTCACGCAGGTGTTTTGTTGCGATATATCCCTACTACGGCTAAGCGTCTTACGGGTATCGTTTCTCGGGGTGGTTCCATTATGGCTAAATGGTGCTTGTCTCATCACAAAGAGAATTTTTTATATACGCATTTTGAAGAAATTTGCGACATTATGAAGCAGTATGATGTTAGTTTTAGTTTGGGGGATGGCTTGCGTCCGGGAAGTATCGCTGATGCTAACGACGAAGCTCAATTTGCTGAACTAAGAACCTTAGGTGAACTTACGCAAATAGCTTGGAAGCACGATGTTCAAGTCATGATTGAGGGGCCCGGTCATGTGCCAATGCATCAAATTAAAGAGAATATGGATCTTCAGTTAGACATTTGTCATGAGGCGCCTTTTTATACCTTAGGCCCGCTTACAACCGACATTGCACCTGGTTACGATCATATTACGTCCGCAATTGGCGCTGCCATGATTGGTTGGTATGGAACGGCCATGCTTTGTTATGTGACTCCCAAAGAACATTTAGGACTTCCCAACAAAGAAGATGTGAAGCAGGGTATTATTGCCTATAAAATTGCAGCTCATGCCGCTGATTTAGCTAAGCAGCATCCAGCCGCAAAAGAATGGGACGATGCTTTATCGAAAGCCCGTTTTGAGTTTCGTTGGAAAGACCAATTTCATTTGGCCTTAGACCCTCTAACAGCTCAATCGTATCACGACGAAACCTTGCCTCAAGAAGGAGCTAAAGAAGCTCATTTTTGTTCCATGTGTGGTCCAAAGTTCTGTTCCATGAAAATCACCCAAGATATTCGCGACTATGCAGAACAAAATGGCTATTCACAAAATGAGGCCATACAAAAAGGCTTAGAAACCAAAGCTCAGGAGTTTCTACAAACAATTTGACAATGACCCAGTCCATTGGCTACCATTAGTGGCCCAACATTTTGAGTAGGAGAAATAGCAACAATGCCAACTACAAATCAACTCGTAAGAACAAAACGAAGACCTAAAAAATATAAATCTAAGTCACCTGCCCTACAAAGTTCACCTCAACGCAGGGGTGTTTGTTTAAGGGTTTATACCACTACTCCTAAAAAGCCAAACTCTGCTCTTCGTAAAGTAGCTAGGGTGCGTTTATCTAATGGTTTTGAAGTAACAACCTATATTCCTGGTGAAGGGCACAACCTTCAGGAGCACTCTGTTATCTATATTCGTGGTGGCAGGGTTAAAGACCTTCCAGGGGTGCGTTATCACACAGAAAGAGGCCGAGGCGACTTGCAAGGTGTAGCTGACAGGAAGCGCTCTCGTTCTTTGTATGGTGCCAAGCGCAAAAAAGAGACAAAAAAATAATCAATAAGCTTTGCTAAAGAGGTATTAAACTATGTCAAGACGGAATAAAAATTTTACTAGAAACATCACTCCCGATCCTGTGTACAACAGTAAGGTAGTAGAGCGTTTTATCAACAAAGTTATGTATGACGGCAAAAAAAGTACGTCGCGTCGTATTGTATATGATGCGATTTTAAAGCTAAGTGAACAAGTTAAAGAAGCCCCTTTAGAGTCCTTTGAAAAGGCTTTGAAAAATGTAATGCCTTTAATGGAAGTAAGATCGCGCCGAGTCGGTGGATCTACCTATCAAGTACCAGTTGAAGTAAAATCGGGACGTGCTTTATCGTTGGCCATGAGATGGATTATTGGTCATGCTCGTACTCGTAACGGACGTTCAATGACTGAGCAGTTGGCTCAAGAATTAATTGATGCATTCAATCGTGTTGGTACATCTATCAAAAAGAGAGAGGAAACCCATAAAATGGCAGAGTCTAACAAGGCTTTTGCACATTTTAGATGGTAAACAATTATGTCTACACCTAAATATACCCTAGATAAACTTAGAAATATTGGAATTGCGGCTCATATTGACGCCGGAAAAACAACCCTTACTGAACGGATCCTTTTTTATACTGGAAAAACTCACAAAATTGGTGAAGTACACGAAGGTACAGCCACTATGGACTGGATGGTTCAAGAGCAAGAGCGTGGTATTACTATTACCTCTGCTGCAACCACCTGTTACTGGAAGGATATATGTATCAACATTATTGATACCCCTGGACACGTTGATTTTACTGTAGAAGTAGAACGTTCATTGCGTGTTTTAGATGGAATGGTGGCCGTTTTTTGTGCGGTAGCGGGTGTTCAGCCTCAAACTGAAACGGTTTGGCGTCAAGCGGTTAAGTATGGTGTTCCTCGTATTGCATTTGTAAATAAAATGGACCGGGTTGGAAGCGACTTTGATCGTGTTGTTCAGATGATGAATGATATTCTTCATGCCAATGCGGTTGTGATTAATTATCCAATTGGAAAAGAAGATTATTTTGAAGGTGTTATCGATATTGTTAGTGAAAAAGAATATGTTTATGAAGCTGCAGGGGTTAAGTTTAGTGAGCAACCTATTCGCCCCGAGCATTCTGAAATTGTAGCTAAGCTTCGTGAAAAATTGCTTGAGGCAGTTACTGAGGCTGATGATACTTTAATTGAAAAATATCTTGAAACAGGTACTTTATCTGTTGATGAAATTAAAGCAGGACTTCGTAAGTTGACTATTGCTGGTAAGTTGGTTCCAGTGCTTTGTGGAGCTGCGTTTAAAAACAAAGCTGTTCAGCCTTTATTGGATGCGGTAAATAGCTACCTTCCTTCTCCGCTAGATCTTCCTGAGGTTGAAGGGATCAATCCTAAAACTGGAAATGAAGAAACGCGTAAAGCAAATGAAACGGACGCCTTATCAGCCTTGGCCTTTAAAGTTCAAACGGATCCTTTTGTTGGTAAGCTGACTTATATTCGTGTTTACTCTGGAAAAATGACTCCAGGTAGTTACATTCTTAACTCTACTCAAGATAAGCGTGAGCGCGTGGGTCGTATTGTTCAAATGCATGCTAATTCACGAACCGACTTAGAAGAAGCTGGTGCGGGTATGATTTTGGGTGCTATCGGTTTAAAGTACACACGTACTGGGGATACACTTTGTGTCGAAGATAATCCAATTATCCTTGAGAATATCGATTTTCCTGATCCAGTTATTTTTGTTGCTATCGAGCCTAAAACAAAAACGGATCAAGAGAAATTGTCTACTTCTTTAGCTAAGCTTTCTGAAGAAGATCCAACTTTCAAATATAAAACTGACCAAGAAACTGGTCAAACCATTATTTCGGGTATGGGTGAGTTACACTTAGAGATTATTGTTGACCGACTTATGAGAGAGTTCTCAGTAGGTGCAAACGTTGGTAAGCCTCAGGTAGCTTACAAAGAATCTATAGGTAAAAAAGCTTTTGGTGAAGGTAAGTTCATCCGTCAAACAGGTGGTCGTGGTCAATACGGGCACTGTACTCTTGACGTAGAGCCTCTTGAAAGAGGAGCGGGTTTTGTTTTTGAATCTAAAGTTGTTGGAGGACGTATTCCTAGAGAATTTATTCCTTCTATTGAAAAAGGTATCAAGGATGCTTTTGCAACGGGTATTACAGCTGGATATCCTGTAATAGATGTTAAAGTTACGGTATTAGATGGTTCTTTCCACGCCGTAGACTCGTCTGATGTAGCTTTCCAAATTGCAGGGTCGTTTGCAGTGAAGGATGCTTTTAAGTCAGCTAACCCGGTTATTTTGGAACCTATTATGGATGTTGAAGTAGAAGTTCCAGAAACAAATATGGGTGATGTTATATCTGATTTGAATAGTAGACGAGGAAAGATCGAAAAGATTGAAGTGGGTAGAAATAATATCCAACAAATCAAGTCAACCGTTCCTCTTTCTGAGATGTTCGGATATGCAACAACGCTACGCTCATTAACCCAGGGTCGTGGTATTTACACAATGAAATTTTTTATGTATAGTGAGTGCCCTAAACAAGTATTTGAGGCTCTCGTAGCAGAAAAAAGTAAGTAAAAAAGTAAACAAATTCAAGGAGGAGTCATTCACATGGCCAAGGAAAAGTTTGAGCGTAATAAGCCGCACGTAAATATAGGAACAATCGGGCACGTAGACCATGGTAAAACATCGTTAACGTCAGCGATCACCAAAGTGTTATC
>Ga0172373_10000195_pt1 | contig 93789 bp, 119 predicted proteins | sample Lak10m_2_FD_114546 | JGI IMG/M metagenome (GOLD analysis project Ga0172373, IMG submission 114546) | Freshwater microbial communities from Kabuno Bay, South-Kivu, Congo - kab_092012_10m | ecosystem: Environmental > Aquatic > Freshwater > Lake | place: Democratic Republic of the Congo...
GTCAAGGCGACACGCCGTTGATTAGGAATAAATTTCCTCAAATTGTGTGATAGTCATCACACCTTTATAGTCTAGACAATTCGGACAAAATAGACTTTCATCTGAAAGTTCTAATTCGCAGAAACAACAAATTTTATTCATTTAATTATCCTTTCTTTTTAACTACCGCAATTCTAGCAGGGGGGTCTGACATTTTGAGAGAACAAACTAGGGCAAATCGGACATTTCAAAAAAGAATTTTTGTGAGGATTATCACATCGTACTTAAAACGGACATTTGGGACAAATCGCCCCCGAGCCTGTGGATAACTTGTGGATAACGGGGTGTGATCAAGACCACAAAAATAGTTTTCCGACACGCCCGAAAAACAGGTCAAAATGTCAGTGGTAGGGTATAGGATACTCCTAGAAAGATAAAAAAGAAAGGAAGTCAAAATGACTAACTACATAGGAAAAATTACTAGCCACGATTTAGAAATGGCTACAAAAATTGCTAACCGCAGAAATGAAACCCCTGCTAAGGTTCTAAAAGATTTCAACGATTTTCTAGGTCAGGTCTATGCTCAACAAGAGCAAGACGAGGATTGTGACTAACCTCACACAAAAGGGGTAGCCCACTAGCCCCAAAATGTCAGTGGGGGGGTATAAGATAACAGTATTAGAAAATGAAAGGTAGGTAAGCAAAATGCTAAACCTAAGTTATGTAGTAGAAAAAGAAGGAAACCTTGTTTCCGTAGTAGATAGACTCATGGTCAGTGAGTATCAGATAAATGACCTCATGGATACGCTAGTATCACATGGCTATACAGTAGAGTCCATGTCAGTGGCTCCTGCTAGAATCTAAGAAAGAAAGGAAATAGATAAATGATAAACGCAGTAGAAAGAATAAATTGCGATGAGTGCTATGGACATGGAGTTATCTTCTATGGTGATAACGATGATTATGGCGTGGAACCTTGCGAGTGTGTATAAATGGATAGCGTTATTTATTACTATTATTCGCAAGAACAAAAACTCCGCAAGGCTTGGATTATCAAGAACGGAAGTTTGGCAGGGTATCACAAAGCAACCGATAAACAAAAGAAAGAGGCTCTAAATGAAACTAACAATAACTAGCATGAACGGAAGCGAGTTTATTATGAACTTGCCAACAAAAGAAAATGTCTATCACTTTATCAACCTTTACAAAAAGTCGCTAAAGAAAAATCAACGAGTAAAAATTACTTGCGATGTGTTATGTATTGACGGGTATTTACAAGGCACAGCCCCCACAAGATAAAAGGTTGCCCCACTACTAAATAAAAAGGTGGCACCAGTGTAAGATCGATTGCTGGTGCCCCTTATTTATGTGCTCACTAAAAAAAGTGGTTTTTTATTCTATTACCTGTATCGTACATCTGTAAAAAATATTCAGATTTTTAGGAAAATGACCCCCACAATAATATCTGCTATAATATAATCCAGGAGGGTACACAATGCCTACTTTTGCTTTATTTATAAATGATCAACTGGTCAGAATTAAGAACGTCGACGATGCTCTTGCTGATCTTCTTAGAGATAACCCTACATTTGAAGAGGTGACAGAGTAATGGTAGATATAGACAGCATAACCCCAGATCACATTGATGCTTTTGTTGCAGCAAGAAAAACGGAACTGCTAAATGCAGATACTTCTACAGTATATACTTTTAACGTAATTAAGGAAGGACAGGTTGTAGGTCAGATAAACGTACAATCACAACTTGCTACAGTATTAAGACAAAACCCTTATATCGTTGAAGTAACTGGCAATCCAGTTTTTGATAAGTCTAAAGAAGTTACTCTACCTTAGATCTTTTCTTCTTCATAATCAAATCTTCCATACGCTTCTTGGCGATGGTTAATTGAACAAACGATATATCATTATAAACAGAATCTCTGCCTAAATTTTCTGCTGCTATAGAAACACTTCCTGTTCCACTCAGTACATTTGCGACGGTATCTCCAGGAGCAGATAATAATTCAATAAAGTGTTCTGCTACGTTAACTGGCAGGGTATCTAAAACATTCCCCATATGTCCATAGTCTTCAACCAACTCTTCTGGGTTTAAAGGAATGTTAATTATGCTAGATGAATTCATAGCCAAATACTCCATATTAACCTTTGGCTTGTCTTTGGAAAACCACAATATATCACAATGCTCTACATTTATCTGATTTGTAGAAGCGGTTTTGTCATCTCTATAATGCCAAATAAATCTACCATTATATTGAAGTTTAGTTTTCTTAATAACATTTCTTAAAACCTGACCAGATAGGTTTGGATCTGTTGTTGGAAGAATGTAGATCAAATTTCCAGTTTCTTTTAAAGCCTTTTCACAATTCTTAGCAATCTTGGCCAAACGCTTTGAAAATAGTATTACATCGGAAATATTATTTATTTGGCCAAAGGTATGCCCATATCTCTGAACATCCACTCCAAGATATGGAGGCCACATAATAAACAAATCTATAGAGTTATCCTGAATGATCTCTTTCATGGCATCGCCATTTAAAAATTCATGCTTCATATTACCATTTTCCTATCGGGCACTTAGCACCTTTCAAAGTTGTCTTCAATTTCATAAAACAACCACACTTCTTACATTTTACCATAGTTCGGCTAAACCATTCACACTGTCTGCATATTTCGAGGCGGGACTCAATTAGATCCCTATCTGATCTTGGTTGATTAGGATCAAACAAATCACCAAATGTAACATCCCCATCTACCATTCAATCACCTGATCATATGTAACCGAATACTCGCCTGAATAAATCTCGGCATATGAAAAAATATCATCCATATATCTCATTACTGTATTATATCCGACCTTATCGGACATATATTTTATTCCTGATACCAATGTTTCATGTGAAACCTTTTCTGACTCTAATGCCGTATTGAGGGTTTGTATATAACGGTCTTTGCCATATCTCTTGGATGTGAAGGATTGATTTGGATATACCGTGCGGATTTCGTCATCCAAACTTTTGGCATAATCTGTGTTATACATCACATAATTAACAGAAGAACATCTCATCTTATCAGACCATGTTCGCATGTTGTCGCTGTAATTTTCCATATTTCGTAGTGTGGAGTCAGCGTAGGCCATGCGTATAATTTCTGCTGCCGATGTTTCAACTTCTGTTGCGAACGCAATCAAAAATGCGGTTGCGAATGGAAACTTGTCGGTGTAGTTAGTTATACCGAAATGAATATTAGGATTGAAGGAGCGCTTGGACATTTTATCATTTGCCAAACGCATATGATTTCCAATTGACACCATATTAGGGTGATTTATGTCGCAATCAACGAATAAGCATTCTTCTACTTTTACCCCGTCGGAAAGACAAAGAATGTTTTTGTCGTATGTCCCGACAATCTTTGCACCGTTATATTTGTTTATTAACTGCGCCGAGATAAAACCATCCATGTCAGGAGATATTATTAAATTTTTGGAGTGCTCCAGTGTTTGCAGTATTTCAGATTTCATTTTTTAAAAACTCCTGTTATAATTTTCTATCATGTCGGTAGAATCATGGGCAGCGCTAATTGTTTCAATATGTACTATTGTAGCATTTACTACTGGATCAATCAAGTGGATGGTAAATCATTACCTACAAGAACTGCGTCCAAATTCTGGATCTTCTTTAAAAGACCAAGTTACTCGTCTAGAAGAAAAACAAAAAGAAGCAGAAGAAGATAGACAAAAAATTCATCAAAAATTAGATCGCATGTATGATATTCTATTAGAGCATATGTCAAAAAATTCTAAGTAATTACTATATATAATATATACTATATATAAAGATATATTATATATAAAGATATTCTTTCTTTATTATATATATTTAATTATACACTACAACTCTACTTCTTGATGTACTTTTTGAAAACTTTCTTTGTGATCTTCATCTCTTACTAATAAGTAATGTCCGTTTTATACTGATATGATATACTTTTATTGCTTGCCCCTTGGTCCGTCTCTCATACCCACCGACCTTGGGGCGAGTCCATTTTTTATGGTATAATCTAATATTATGACACTGTGTGGGCCAGAGGTTTTCGGAGCAGACCCCGTAAGAATTAAATGGCAAGTCGTTAGAGGCGACAGCGCTAAAATCCGTATTGAATTTTTAGAAAATGACGAATTAACATATTATGATATTGATGATTGGGAATTTATTGCAACAACATATGATGCTAAGGGAGATGTTTTAGACGAATTAGAAATATCTACTGGAGATGGATACATTGATGTTTTTGCTAATCCAGAGATTACTGAATTTTGGGGAACTGGATATTCTTCAGTTACCGCCGAATTAGTCTTTGACGTTCAAGTTACAATTGATGATGGCACGGTGTGGACTCCCGTTATTGGTACCATATCGGTACTTGGCGACGTCTCAGGGACACTTTGATGGCAGTAGTTAAGGTAACAGACCGTAAAGATAGTTTGCCTCCTGTAATAAGGATTAACGGCAAAACACATAAAGTTAAATAATAAGTTTGATATGTCTTTTCTTATATATGTGAATAATTAAATCGTGAGATAATGGACTAATGTCTGTATCTAAACCTATGGATTTCCCTACAGTAAATAAAAGACCTACATATGCAGCACAGGTCACAGAAAATCAGCAAGTAAATTCTGAATCGCTAGTAAGTTATGTTCCCGTTCCTGGACCACAAGGGCCTCAAGGATTAAGAGGCGAAAAAGGCGACAAGGGAGAAAAGGGCGAAAAAGGTGATCCTGGAAAAGATGGCAAAAGTGGTAAGGACGGAAAAGACGGAAAACCAGGGCTAACTGGACCAAAAGGGCCTGCAGGAGAAAGTTCACTATCTTCCTCTGGACAACAGGCTGGATGGGCATCATACTATAATTTAAACAAAAATATTTTTAAACTTGGTGCTTTACAAGGTGATGACGGCTGGGTTAGTGTTTGGGTAGACGGGGAGGGTAATGGAACTAACCAAAAATACTTGCCAACAAATCAGGTAAGCCTATGGAATTCAAATAGCAGAATGCTTAATTTTAAAGGACTAAAGGAAGGCTCTCAAGTTTTTGTAACGTATAACTTTGATTTAACAACATATTCAAATAATACAGAGTTATGGGTTAGGACATATTTTCCAAATATAGATATAGATATTCCTCAATTCGTTGCATCATTAAAATATCAATTTACCTACAATATATACGTTACCCAGCATTTTTTTATAGAGGATAAAAAGATGCTTACGGCTGGGGCTATTCCTCAAATCAGAACAGACTACGATGCTTCTCTTTCTATGAATTCTATATATGTCAGCGTGGTATAATAAAGCAAGGAGGAATCATGGCATTTCCATCAACATATAATATTAACTACTATAAGGGCGACACCTACGAATTTAGAATTTATCCAAAATTAGCAGATGGATCACCATTTCCATTACAGGACTACATAGGTGGATCATACGATGATGACAATAATTCTGGAACTCCTGTAGTAAATGCAGATCAGGTCGTATTTTCTTTTGCATCTACTAGAGATGCCGCTAATCCTCATAAATGTTTAGCAACAATATCTTCTGATAAAACCTATATTACTTGCGTTATCAGACCAGAAGATTCTTCATATTTAACAACTGGAACTTCTTATGTTTATGACGTACAAATATTTAAGCCATCAGATGGAACAACTCCTTATCCAACAATACATACACTTCTTACAGGAACAATAACCGTAACTGGGCAGGTATCTAAGTGGTAGATATTGTTTTAACAAATCCAGACATAACTGTTTTAGGTGGACCAGAAACCATAAACCTTGAAGTAGATTTTGGACAACAAGGCGAAAGAGGAAGTTTAATATTTGTAGGAAATGGAAAACCAACCTCAGTAACATTAGGACAAACTCCAAAGATTTTTGATTTATATATAAATTTACTTTCAAGTGACACAGAATATTTAATGATGTATCAATATGTTGTTCCTCTGGGATCTATAAGTGGACAATGGCAGCAACTAACAAAATTAATTCCAAATACCTTGACTTTAAATCAGTCTGTTAATTTTTCTACACAAAATTTTTGTCTTATACCAATTCCTAGTATTGTAGATCCTTCATATGTTGGAAATACAAATGCCTCCAATTTTTCAGTTCAGGCTACCTTTGCTACAAGCACTTCTGCTCCGATAGTTTCATCCATAAAAACTGAAGTTGTTACTGCAAGCGGTATCGAGAATCTTAAAATAACATTTTATGCTAAGGAGTTTGATGGATCTAATTGGATAGATATAGTTGGATCTAGAACAGCCCACCTTCATATTTCGGTGGTATAATCAAAGGGGTGATCTAAATGGCAGAAGATATTGGCGGTATATATACTACCAAACAACCATCTTATGACGAGTCTGCAGATATACAAGCAGCGCTCAAATTATTCCTATATGGTTCTACTGGAACCCCTCCAGCAACAAAGGCAGCCGTTAATGACGGTATAGCAAAGCATATTAAAGATTTAGATACAAGAGTAGAAGCCCAAGAAACTCTAGGGATAGGATCAGATCATATTACTCTTGCACAAATAGAGGCAATCGCAAGTCCTACAGATGGATTTATTGCTATGGCCTCAGACTCAACAGGAAGTTCAGTTTTAACATCATATGCTACCACTGTTTATACAAATGATGCCCCTACAACAGGTCTTGTCAATGGAATGATTTGGGTAGATAAAGACTCATCTCCGTTAAAGTCTTATGTTTATGATAGTGCCACATCTTCTTTTATACCAATGAATGAATTAGAAAATACTGTGGATGCTGCAGGAGATTTATTGTATGGTAGTGCAGACAATACTTTAACAAAATTACCTATAGGGACGTCTGGTCAGGTGCTAAAGGTTTCTTCAGGACTACCTTCTTGGACAGATGATAAGTCTTGGAAAGCAAAAGGGACAGGATCGCTCTCTGGCTCGTCTATTTCTATTTCAGGAATTAATGGATCTAAGTTTTACGTTATATTAAAAGATTGGAGTCATGATGACTTGTCAGATTCTGCAATGATTAATATAAGATTTAATAACGATTCTGGACCAAACTATGTAAATACTGGCGGTATTTATTCGTCAAGCGCTTTGCATTCACCAGCATTTTTAGATAACATTACTCATGATATGACAATTCTTGTAGACCTAGCAAATTCTAATGCTTCCTTAAAACCAGTATCAAGCATATCTGATCAAGTTTTATCTGGCGCTGGAGATCATTTTGGATATTACAAAAATACTAATCCTATAACCTCAATTCAAATTTATCTATCACCTTTAGGTTCTTTTGATGCTGGTTCATACGAAATATGGAGTTACGAATGATACCAAATAATATAGAATTAAAAGTACTTGATGTTAATTTAGAAACAAATGACTCTTCTCTCAGAGTTATGACAAATGACGAAAAGCAGGCGTATGAATCTTTATACGATAAGAGTTTAGAGTTAATAACTATAGAAAAAGAAAAGATAGCAAAGAAAGAAGAAATAGTTGCTAGATTTTTAAATCTTGGTTTTACAGAAGAAGACATTAGGATGGTGCTTGGATAATGCCAAATGTAAGTTCTAGCAGCAAAGTTGCATATATGTATGATTCTGTATCATCAACTTGGTATGCTATAGCAGGTGTTGCAAACACAAATGTTCCTTATACTTGGACTCAGGCTCACAATTTTTCTTCAATAGTAACTATCGATGATGTTCTTAAGGCAAAGGGTGGGGTTAATATATTTATAAATCCTACTGCAAGAGATGCAGCAATTCCGTCTCCAGTTGAAGGAACCGTATGCTTTGTAGAGCAAACAAATGGCGGTACCGATATAAATCAAATACAAATAAGATTAGATGGAGCATGGGTAGGGCTAATAGATACAGTTTATTTTTCTCAAAAAATTGCTAATTATACTTTAACTATTGCAGATCCAGGGAAAACCTTATCAATTAATTCTGGAGCAGATGTAACAATAACCGTTCCTCCAAATAGTTCTGTTCCGTTTGCAATAGGGCAAAGAATAGATGTCGTTCGTATTGGTAGCGGAAATGTTACTTTTGCAGAAGGATCTGGCGTTACAATAAATAGTAAAAACTCTAATAAGAAAATTGCTGCAAGGTATTCTGGGGCAACGCTCATTAAATATGATACGAATACCTGGTTACTAATTGGCGATTTGATGGCTTAGGTGGCCCATGCTAAGTAATCTATGGGTCTGGTTTTCAAGAGGAATGGTGCAAGTTCCTAATATAGTTGGTTTATCTAGAACTTCAGGAATAACAACAATAACAAGTGCTGGACTTAATTATGCAGGAGACTCTAGCATTACTACATCAAATTCATCTTTAAATAATATTATTGCATCACAAAATCCAGTATCTGGAACACTTGTTGATTATAATAGTGATGTAAGTTTTGTTTATTATACTTATGTTCCAGTAACAACTACTGCTACCACTACAGTTCCACCAACAACAACTTCTCCAATACCTACAACTACGATACCAGTTACTACAACAAGTTCTGCTACACCTACAACTACGATACCAGTTACTACAACAAGTTCTGCTACACCTACAACTACGATACCAGTTACTACAACAAGTTCTGCTACACCTACAACTACGATACCAGTTACTACAACAAGTTCTGTAGTACCTACTACTACAACTTCTACAACAACTGGAACCGTATATCTTTCATACTGTGATCAAAACGGAAACCCTGTACAAGAACAATTTACTGTCGACGAAAATAACGTCATTGTTCAAGATATAAATCAAGCATGTTCTGTTTACACTACTGTATTAACTAACATAGGAGCAACATCTATTTCTTGCTCTACATCTTCTATGCCTGCAGCACCACCTTGTAATCCTACAACTCCTACAACTACAACTACGACACCAGTTACTACAACAAGTTCTGTAGTACCTACTACTACAACAAGTACATCTTCTGTAGTTTGCCCATGTGACACAACTTATGGTACCCCAATTTCAGGCGGAGTATTTAGTGGTCCTTGCCCAGACGGATCCTGTCCTGGATGTAGTAATTATCAGCAATACTGGTATAGATGTTCTGATGGATCATCAGGATGCACATATTATGTAGGTCTAGGATGTTCTACTCCTACCACTACAACATCTTCTGCAGTTCCTACTACGACTACAAGTTCTGCAGTACCCACAACAACAACTGCTGAAATTTGGTATTGCTCAACAACTGAAATAGGTGGAGAAGGCCAGTATCAGGGAACTTGGAATGCAGATGTATCTTCAGAACAATGTAATTCTTACAAGACAGTATGTTCTACTTCTGGATATCCAGCATACCCAACAGTTCCAACATGCCCACCTACCACTACAACAAGTTCTGCAGTACCTACCACTACAACAAGTTCTGCAGTACCTACCACTACAACAAGTGCTGCAGCACCACAAGGAACAACGTGCACCTCATTTGACGTTGCAATACAATGTTGCTATGATCAAGGATGTAATACAGGACCTCAATACTGCTCAAGCGGAAGCGCCTGCGAAAGCGGAGGCAATCTATGTTACACTGGTGAGGGATGTGCCTAAAATTGACAAAATGATTCTAAATGGTATACTATATATCTAGGAGAAAAAATGTTAAAAGATAATAATATAGAATTTGTCGGCGGTAACGATGGATTAAAAGGCGTTCCATTAGTATGGGTAATAGATCAAGATTGCTTATATGATATACCAGTCTGGGAAGAGTATGCAGATATGTTTTTAAATCATGATGAAATATTAGATATCTCTGATCAGTATCCAGATCATGACGGTATCACTGTTAGATTTTTAAAAAATGGAGAAATTATTAATGAACTTCAAACTTCAGAATATTTTGGAAGCATATTACTGAGTAATCCACAGGTCGTAAATCTTGCAGACTATCCATATGGAAGATATGTTCAGTCTCCACACGCTAAATTTGACGGAGAACAATTTATTATTACTAATAGAGATGTTTCTGGATATTTAAAATGGCACCCTAGCCATCCTAGAGCATCGGAGAACTAAATGTCGTCTGCTTGGCAGAAATATAAAGAAAAAAATGGAGTTACTCCTTTAGATTTATTAAATCCAAAAACAAAGCATGCAGCAAAGACATTAGCCGAACAAAGGCTTGATATTTGTAAACAATGTCCAGAACTAATATCATTAACAACACAATGTAAAAAATGTGGATGTTTTATGTCAGCAAAAACAAAATTAGAAGCAGCAAAATGTCCTCTAGGAAAATGGTAGATCGTGAATAATAATTTTCAGAAGACTGCTTTAGTTTTAGGTGCAGGTGGTTTTATTGGAAACCATATGGTAAATAGACTTAAAGATGAAGGGTACTGGGTGAGAGGTGTTGATATCAAACATCCAGAATTTTCAGAGACAAGAGCAGATGAATTTATTATAAGAGATCTGTCAGATTATGAAAATATGAAAAAGGTTGTTGAATTCAAAGGATATAGTGGTAATTTTTATTATGCTATCCCCTATCAACTTATAGATACATTTGACGAGATATATCAATTTGCAGCAGACATGGGCGGTGCTGGATATATTTTTACTGGAGAAAATGATGCAAATATAATGGAAAACTCTGCACTCATTAATCTTAATTTGTTAAGAGCACAGATAAGACTCAATTCTTCTAAATTAATTAATAAGACTAAAATATTTTATAGTAGTTCAGCATGTATGTATCCATCTAATATTCAAGAGTCTACTGACAACCCTGGACTTAAAGAGTCTGATGCATACCCTGCAAATCCAGACAGCGAGTATGGATGGGAAAAGTTGTTTAGTGAAAGATTGTTTTTAGCATTTAATAAAAATTATAACATCCCAGTTGCTATTGCAAGATACCACAATATTTATGGACCAGAAGGAACTTGGCAGGGAGGAAGAGAAAAGGCTCCCGCAGCAATTTGTAGAAAAGTGATTACAGGAACTGACTCTATTGAAATTTGGGGAGATGGAGAGCAAACAAGGTCTTTCTTATTTATTGATGAATGTATTGAGGCTACAAGAAGATTGATGAAATCAGACTTTGCTGGACCAGTTAATATAGGATCTGAGGAAATGGTAAGTATTAATCAACTAGTAGATATTGCATCTTCTGTTGAAGGTAAGAGTCTTATTAAAAAACATATAGATGGTCCAACTGGAGTCCGTGGTAGAAATTCTAGCAATGGTCTTGTAAGAGAAAAACTTGAATGGGATTATTCTATGTCCCTTAAAGATGGAATAACTAAAACCTATAATTGGATAAAGTCTCAGGTAAATAAAAATGACTACTCGTTGGGATGAGTTTAAAAAGAAAAGATTTTTGTTATTATCTCATTGGAACGGTAGATTTGGAAATAGGATGCACCAGTATGCTTATGGTGTAACTTATAGCAAGATGTACGGAACTAAATTCATATTGCCTTCTGACTGGGAGGGCACTAAATTATTTAAAACACAATACCATGAAGTTCTTGAAGTAGATGAATTAAGATTATTACTAAATCAATCTCCAGATTACTTTCATATGCCAGATGTAAAAAAAGAAAATATTCAAAAGTTTTTTCCAAACGCAATCCTTGTAGATCCAAAAAATAAAGATGAATGTTATAAAGAGTACAATCATCCAATCTATATAGATGATCTTTGTGCTTATGGAGATCACATTTATACTCCGATGTCTAAGCATTATTTAAAGCAAGTTTTTGAATTCTCTGATGAAGTAAAAAATACAGAGGCATACAAATATTGGAATGAACGTCAGGGTACATATGACCTGGCTCACTTAAGAAGAGATGATATATCTAATCCAGATTTTAACAAGAATAACATTCAAGGATATTCTGTTATATCCAAAGAATCTTATTTTAAAGCATTTGAAAAGTATAAAGTTGATGCAGATAAAATTGTTTGGATATCAGATGATCATATAAATAAGTGGCATAAAGATAGACCAAAGTCAGAATTGTTTGGTTGGTCATATCCAGTAGGATCTAACTATAGGCCAGGTAAAATATTTGATTGGCTTGAAGACTTTTTAAAAATATACTTTGCAAGAACTGTATTTCGTGCTAACAGTAGTTTTAGTTGGTGGGCTTGCTTTCTTTCTCCACAAGCAAAAATTTATAGTCCAGAAATTACTAAACAGTTAATATATGGAAGAGATGCGTTGGAAGAAATAGACTTAGACTTTGTGGAAGGTAATAGTCCACACTGGATGTATTTTGGAGATGGGATAAAGCATATAAATATAGGTTAGTCTATATGCTATAATTAAAATATGTCAGACAATACTCCAGATAGACCAGCAAGACCATGGGATTTATTTAATAAGAATATAGGCCGTGTTGCCACAGATATAGCAGCAAAAAGATTTGAGATTTGTAAGGCTTGTCCTCAATTAATTAAACTTACTGGGCAGTGTAAAAAGTGTGGATGCTTTATGGAAGCAAAAACTAAACTACCAAATGCTGAGTGTCCTATTGGCAAATGGGGTCAAGAAAAAATATCTTATACAGAGGAGATTAAGTAATGAGTAATCGAGAGTTTGTAGTTATAGTAGACGATGTTGTTCAGAAGATCTTTTCTGTACCAGTCGATAGTAAAAGTGCGGTAGTTAAGGAAGTTACTGGGTTATCCGATATTGAAGTCGGTAATAAATATAACCCAGCAACCGATGCATTTTTTTGTGATTTAGAAGATTCTTCTATTTAGGAAACTTCTTCATTAATTCAAGAGTTCTTGGAGTCATGCCTTTCCAGGCTGTCCAGTCTTCTCCACCTTTAGACATATGATATGCAATTTCTGCATTTATAACTGGATTGAATAAGTCTGCATTATGTTGTAGTTCAAATTTGTCACGTCTTGCTGGTCCTAAAGCATCCAACATATTAATTTGAAATATTCCATAAGAACTATCTCCAGTAGATATATTTCCATTAAAGGCAAATGGGCGACCATTGCTTTCTTTTTTAGCAACAGCCCAAGCCTCTTTTAGGTTTTGACCCCTAAAGCCTACAAGATATAGTAGATTTTTAAGTTCTTTGTCAGATAGAGTTGTAGCATTCTCATATTTTTCTAACTGATCTTCTTTAGCCTTAGAAACGACTTTGGCCACTTCCGTGGCCTCTATTGTCTCTTCTAGCGTGATAGGTTTACTATCTAATCGGTTTTCAGAAGCATTAGCAGAGTTTGTCCAAACGCCAAACATTGCCATGATGCTGAGTGTGCCAATGATTTTCCTGTTATTATTCATAAAGTTAATCATAGTTTCCTCCTTAGAAACAAAAAACACCTTTTAAGGGTGTCATATTACTTCTTAGTATAACACAATTTTGCCCTGATAGTCAAATCTTGATGTATAATTATATTCTATGGCAGATATCACAGGAAAATATGGTTTAACATTTCCAGAAGCGACTGATTCCGTTAATGTTCATAATGACATTAAAAAATTAGCGGATGACGTAGAAGATGCTATATCATCTTTAGATGCATCTAATGTAAGAGTAAGCGTAATTAATAATTCAGGATCAAACCTTGCTGCTGCAAAACCAGTATATGCTACAGGATATTCAAATGGCAAAACTGAAATTTCATTATTTACAAGTTCATTGTCTGACGATAAGCCATTTTTAGGATTGACAAAAACATCAATAAATAATTTAGCATCTGGAGAAGTAGTAGTTGCTGGGGTTTTAACAAATGTAAATACAGGTTCTTTTTCTGTAGGAAATTTACTTTATGTAGATTCATATGGAGCACTTACAACTACCGCCACAGGCGGAGCAATAGGAATAGTTGCTGTTGCAAATGCTAATGCAGGAGTTATTGTTATTCAGGCAAAGGGCAACGGTACATGGGGAGCATTGAAGGCTGGACTAGCCTAATATGATATAATCAAGATATGGCACAATTAAGAGGATCAGCATCATCATACGAAGTAGGAAATAAGCCACCGTTAGTTAAATGGACATTTGTTCGTGGCGATACTTCTGCATTTAAGGTTTATGTAACCGATGACAATAGAGACCCTCTTATAATTGCCGACTGGACAATTTCAATGAAAATAAAGAGACCAAATCTAGCAGAAAATAAATCAGTCATCACGGATGATGCAACAACAATTATGGCTCTTACTCCAATAGCAGATGCAAATGATTTACCAGGAGAATTTACAGTATCATTAACAGCAGCACAGTCAGTAAGTCTACAGACAGGAGACATTTTTGATATCCAATTATCATTACCTCAAGATGAGTTGGTTTGGACTGTTGCTCAGGGTAGCATAGTAGTCCTTGAAGATGTAACAGACTAATGGCTAAAGCCGTAATTATTGATGAATCCTATAAAGTAAAAAGAATAGAAGATAAAGATTTTTCAGTTTTTAATATAGTTCCAGATCACAGACAAGTTCGGATTAACGATGTTTTGCCTTTTAGAGTAAAATTCATCAATATAGGGGTAGAGGGTGTTAATCCAAATACCGTGCCTCCAATTCCACTTCAGGTAATTGGTTATAGCAACTATATTCTTTAAAAAATGTAATATAATTAACAGTAGCATAGGACCATAATGCCTATGACAAAATAAAAGAGGATGTTATAATAAGCACATGGCCAAAGTATCAATTCCAACACTTAAGAGCAAGTTTCAGACTGGCGATAGGCCAACACAAGAAGATTATGAAGATTTAATTGATTCCGCCTCTGCCCGTTCCACAGACCTTGGTTCGATGGGCAACAATGAAAATACAGTTGGCGGTATTGAGAATGCTACTGTAATCGATAACTTCGATGCTACAGAATGGCGTATGGTTAAGTATATTGTCTCTATATCAAAAACAACACAAGGCGACAATTACTTTTATGCAACAGAGTTGACCCTACTCGTGGACGGTACAAATGTAAACGTCTCTGAGTATGGCACAATAGACAACGATGGGAATATTGGCACCATTAGCGTCTCAAGGGTTGGAAATACAGTATCCTTAACGGTTACTCCAAACCCTGCAATTAAGCCAGTCACAGTTCGTTATGCACGAATTGGACTTAAGGCGTAATACAAGGAGATAAATAAATGGCAACAGTCACAAAAGACTTTAAAGTAAAAAATGGTCTGATTGTTGAAGGATCAAATGGTACCATCAACAATTTTGACATTTTAACAAAGAAGCCAGACGACCAAAATTATATTATTGGTCTTATTGGCGGTTCAGCAACACCAGATGCAACACCAGACACAGTAGTACTTCGTGATGAAAATGCAGATTTTTCTGCAAACATGATTACAGCAGATCTTACAGGTGATGTAACTGGTAATGCTTCAACAGCAACCACACTTCAAACTGCTCGTACAATTTCTTTAACAGGAAATGTTACAGGATCAACCTCATTTGATGGTTCTGGAAACGTAAGCATTACAGCAACAATTGATTCATCCTTTGCTACAGATGCAGAAGTTGCAACAGCAAAAGGCGAAGCAATTTCTACAGCATCAGGAGATGCAACCACAAAGGCTAATGCTGCACAAGCAGCAGCAGAGGCTACTGCATCAGCAGATGCAACATCTAAGGCTAATGCTGCACAAGCAGCAGCAATCGCTGCAGCAGCAGCAGATGCTACAACTAAGGCTAACGCTGCACAAGCAGCAGCCGAAGCAACCGCTTCAGCAGATGCAACTACAAAGGCTAACGCAGCACAGTCAGCAGCAGTGGCAACCGCTTCAGCAGATGCAACTTCAAAGGCTAACGCTGCACAAGCAGCAGCAATTTCTTCATCAAATACTTACACAGATGGAAAAGTTGCAGACTTAGTAGATGCAGCACCAGATCTATTAAATACTCTTAATGAGTTGGCTGCAGCAATTGGCGACGATGCTAATTTTGCTACAACTCTTAGCACATCAGTAGGAACAAAGGTTTCAAAGGCTGGAGATACAATGACTGGACTTCTTGTCCTTTCAGCAGATCCAGCAGCAGACCTTGGTGCAGCAACAAAGCAATATGTTGATGCAGCAGAAGCAGATGCAGTTTCAACTGCCTCAGCAGACGCTACTTCAAAGGCTAACGCAGCACAGTCAGCAGCAGTGGCAACCGCTTCAGCAGACGCTACTTCAAAGGCTAACGCTGCACAAGCAGCAGCCGAAGCAACCGCTTCAGCAGATGCAACTACAAAGGCTAACGCTGCACAGTCAGCAGCAGTAGCAACCGCTTCAGCAGATGCAACTACAAAGGCTAACGCAGCACAGGCTGCAGCAATTGCACACGCAGATGCACTTACAACAGCAGATGTAGCAGAAAATACCAATCTTTACTTCACAGATAATCGTGCTAAAGATGCTGCTGGTTACATTCTTGAAAATGCAACTCAATCAAATGTTGTTATTTCTTATGATGAGATTACTCGTCAATTGACAGTAACAGCAGAAAATGGTGTTGCAGATTCTGATACAGATGATCTTACAGAAGGCACAACAAATCTATACTTCACAGATGCTCGTGCAGTTACCGCTCTTGAGGCAGTAACTCCAGACTTCCCTGCAGTAGAGATTAATTCAGTAGCAAAGCAAGTAGCAGCAGAAGCATCTGTTCCTACTGCAAGCGAAAATACAGCAGTTTCATGGGCTAAGGCAAACTATCGTTCTGCCGAATTCCTTGTTAAGATTGCTAATGGATCACACACAGATATATCCAAGGTTATTTTGACACTTGACACTTCAGACAATGTCGCTATCACAGAATACGCAATGGTTGGAACAAATGGCAATCTTGGCAATGTTTCAGCAGATGTTTCTGGTAACGATGTTCGTCTTCGTGTTACTACCCTTAACAATAACTCAACAGTTGCTGTTATTGGAACACTTTTGAAGTAATAAAATAAAATATAAAAAGGAGTGATAGATCTTGACAACCAATAATAAAGATTTCAAGGTTAAAAACGGTTTAGTCGTTACAGATGGCGGATCGTTTGGCGGTGCTGTTGTAGTTGGCAATCCAACACTTAGCACACATGCTGCAACCAAAGCCTATGTAGATTCTTTGGGTATGTCTGTCGGATCTATCGCTCCTTCTTCTCCAGACAATGGAGACCTATGGTTTGACACGGTAACTGAAAGAGTAAATGTATATTATTCTGGTACCTGGGCAACTATAGCAAGCATTGACGATACATTAAATATTCCTGATCACATTCACGACACATCAATTGATGGAAATGGCCTAATTGTCACCACATTTGTTGATGCAGGTGCTTCTTATGATCCGCAAGGATCAGGACAGGATGCTGGAGACCCAAATACATCATCATGGAATTTAATTTATGATGGTGGGGTTGCAACAGATAATTTTAATTAATGTGATATAATATGAAAGAAAATGGGCAAAACCCATGAGGAGAGATAAATAATGGCAACAAGAATGCAACAGCGCAGAGGAACTGCAGCAACATGGACTGCTGCTGATCCAATACTTGCAGCAGGTGAAATCGGTTTTGAAACTGATACAAATAAATTTAAAATTGGCGATGGTAGTAATCGCTGGGTAACTCTTGCCTACTTCGTAGATGGCAACTCGATTATCGATGGCGCCCCAGGTCTACTTAATACTCTTAACGAACTCGCTGCAGCCGTTAATGATGATCCTAACTTCTTTGCCACTGTTGCAACTAATTTATCAAATCACGAAGCAGATACTACAAATGTACATGGTATTGCAGATACAGCCAATCTTGTTGTAACAAATACAAATCAAACATTAACCAATAAGACAATAAATTTATCTAATAACTCTGTCAGTGGCACAGTTGCTCAATTTAATACTGCCCTTTCAGATGGCAATTTTGCTACCTTAGAAGGTACAGAAACATTAAGTAATAAAACATTGAGCAGCCCAACAATTATTGTTGGCGCTACCACTGTTTCAGACACAGAAATTTCTTATCTTGATGGTGTAACATCATCGATACAGACTCAGTTAAATGCAAAAGCAGGTCTAACTGGGGCTTCCTTTACTGGAACACTTACAAATACAGCGTCAATATCAACTACTGATACTACAGCGTCAACTTCTCCTACAACAGGATCTATCGTTGCTGCTGGCGGTATTGGTGTAGGCGGAGACGCACACATAGATGGAGACGTAGTAATTGGCGGTAACTTTACTGTTAATGGTACAACAACCACAGTAAGTACACAAGACTTAGTAATACAAGATCCTTTGATTTATGTTGGAGAAAGTAATCCTTCAAATATAGTTGATCTTGGTATTGTTGCTTCATTCGATGATGGAACATATCAGCATACTGGTTTTGTTCGTGATTCATCTGCTGGAACATGGAAATTATTTAAGGGCGTAACTGATGAACCAACCTCAACAGTTAATTTTGCACAAGGCTCTTTAGATGATCTTGCTGTAGGAGGACTATCTGCTACTTCATTAACAGTAGGAGATGTTTCAAATACAGAAATAGGATATCTAAATGGAGTAACTTCTGCAATACAGACTCAGATCAATGGCAAGATTTCTGCTTCAAGTTCAGATACACTAACTAATAAAACAATAAACATGACAAATAATGGTTTGTCTGGAACTATAGAACAATTTAATGCAGCGCTATCTGATGAAGATTTTGCTACATTAAGTGGAACAGAAACTTTACAAAACAAAACAATATCTTATGCAAATAATACTATAACTGTTCAGGTTACAAATGTTTCTGATCTAACTGCTAACGCATCAGAAATAAATGTATTAGATGGCATAACTGCTTCAACTGCAGAATTAAATATTTTAGATGGAGTTACTGCAAGTGCTTCAGAAATTAATGTATTAGATGGGGCAACGGTATCAGCAGCAGAACTAAATATTCTAGACGGTGCTACTGTATCAACTTCAGAAATAAATTATTTAGGTGGAGTCACTTCTTCTGTTCAAACTCAACTAGATTCTAAGTCACCGTCGGCAAGTCCAACATTTACAGGAACTGTTGTTCTTCCATCCACAACATCAATCGGTGATGTTTCTTCAGATGAAATATCAGTTCTTAATGGGCTGACAGCATCAACAGCAGAACTAAATACCCTCGACGGATTGACAGCATCAACCGCAGAGTTAAATATTCTAGATGGATTGACAGCATCAACTGCTGATTTAAATATTCTTAATGGTGTAACTGCTTCTACTTCAGAAATTAATATTCTTGATGGGGTAACTGCATCAACAACAGAAATAAACTATGTTGTTGGAGTAACCTCTGCTATACAAACTCAAATGAATGCTAAGGCTCCGTTGGCAAGTCCGTCGCTAACTGGTACTCCAACCGCTCCAACTGCTTCACTTGGAACAAATACAACCCAAATTGCAACAACAGCATTTGTTGATGCTGCAATTGAGGCGCTGGCAAGTAGAAATCTAATACTTGACGGTGGCGGGGTATAAAAATAAGATATAATGTACATAATAGTACTAAGGAGAGATAAAGATGGCAATTAGAATGCAGCAAAGAAGAGGAACCGCAGCACAGTGGACCTCTGGAAATCCAACATTAGCAGCAGGCGAAATTGGATTTGAAACAGATACAGGTAAGTTTAAGGTTGGAAACGGATCATCGACCTGGACTCAACTAAACTACTTCGTAGATGCAAACTCTATACTAGACGGAGCGCCAGGCGCCCTTGACACACTTAACGAACTTGCTGCTGCACTTAATGACGATCCTACCTTCTTTACTACTGTTGCAACCAATCTCTCCAACCATGAAGCAGATACCTCAAACGTGCACGGTATTGCAGATACAACAGTTCTAGTAACACTAAGTGGAACTCAAACTCTAACAGGCAAGACAATTTCTGCAGTAGATAATACTGTAACAATTAATGCTGCCGATATTACTGATGTCACTGCTTCTGCAGCAGAATTAAACATTTTGGATGGTGTTACAGCCTCTACAGCAGAAATTAATCTTCTTGATGGTGTTACAGCAACCACTGCTGAAATTAATACTTTGACAGGAATTACTGCAAGCGTATCAGAACTAAATGTTCTAGACGGAGTTACAGCGTCTACTGCTGAACTAAATCTACTAGACGGCGTTACAGCATCCACTGCTGAATTAAATATTCTTGACGGTGTTACCGCAACTGCAGCAGAATTAAATATTCTTGCTGGAGCAACACTTTCTACTACTGAATTAAATTATGTAGATGGTGTAACCTCTGCAATTCAGACACAATTAAACACATTAGATACAGATAAGGCAGATCTTGCATCACCAACATTTACTGGTACAACAACAACAGATGATCTTGTTGTGGATGGAGACTTAACTGTAAATGGTACAAACTTTGTAGCAAGTGCAACATCTATCACAATTGAAGACAATATTGTTCAATTGGCACATGAAAATGCTGCTAATACAGTAGACCTTGGTATTGTTGTTGGTTATAATGAATCAAGCACAGCAAAACACGCAGGTATTGTAAGAGATGTTTCTGCTAATAAATGGAAACTTTTTAAAGGTGTGACAACAGAACCTTCTACAACAGTAGATTTTACACAGGGATCTCTTGACGACCTTGAGTTAGCAAATCTTGCTGCAACAGAAGTTGCTGCTACAACTCTTAAGTATGGAGCAGGCGCACTAAGCGTTGAAACAGAAATTGACAAGAAGACTCCAGAACTTTATACATTTACTACAGATGCAACTACAGCAAGAACACTTGCTTTAGGTGATAAGTTTGGATCTCTTAAGTTTACATCTGCAAGCGCAACAACTTTAACAGTTCCAGCAAATGCTGATGTAGCATTCCCAACAGGCTCTTATGTTGAACTTTATCAGTTTGGCGCAGGACAGGTAACTGTATCTCCAGCATCTGGTGTAACAGTCAGATCTACTGACTCTCAGGTTAAACTAAGAACTCAGTACTCTTCAGCGGTTTTGATTAAGGTTGACACCAACGAATGGCTGTTGACTGGTGACTTGACTGCTTAAAAAAATAAATAAATAAGGAGTAAGAATGTCAAAGAAGATTGCGGGTAAGTCGTTTAAAGTAGTGTCACGCTTAAAGGCTTTGGTTAGTGTTATTGAAGGTTTTAACAGAGCAAATGCCGCCGACTCCGCAGTTGCTGGATCAGGATTAGGTAAAACTGATTCAGGTGCCACATGGAACGTATTTAGAGGATCCTGGGGTATTTCAAGCAATAAGGCTTCATCTTCTACATCGCATTCTTCATATCCATTAGCAACACTTAATTTTTCTAAGGAAGATGTAACTATAACTGCAAAAGGCGTAGGTCCTGGCGTAGGAACTGCCTTCTGGGTAACAGATTCTGATAACTGGTGGGGAACATATGTAGACACTACAAATGTCTGCTCTGCTTATGGCACTCAGGCAAATACATACGGCGTTGTAGGTTCAACATGTAATGCATACGGAACTCAAGCAAATACTTACGGTGTTGTAGGATCAACTTGTAATGCATATGGAACTCAAGTAAATGCCTATGGCGTTGTAGGGTCAACTTGTAATACTTATGGAACAAAGGTTAATGCTTATGGAACTGTCTGTAATGCTACTAGCACAAACTATGCAACTGCAATAGGTACATATGCAACTCAATGTAATGCAACATCAACAAATTATGCAACACAGGCTAATGCTTATGGAACTCAATGTAACGCTTATACTTCAAATTACGGATGTGTAACTTACGCAACTCAGCAAGTAGGAAATACCTGTAACTCTTCTAGCCCAAACTATGGATGTAGTACATACGGAACTCAGTTAGCAAATTATACCTGTAATGCTTTTAGTACTAACTATGGCACTAAAATAAATGCTTATGGAGCCACAGGAAGTACTTGTAATACATATTCATCTTCTTCTGGAGCAAACTATTCTTGTAAGACGTTTGCCACCAACTATTCCACATTTTGTGCTGCTTACGGCGGTTTGTCATATTCTTGTAACTCATATAATTATACTTCAAGTGCAGGATCATCCTGTCAGGCTTTTTCATCTAGTTCTAATACAAACTATACATGTAACACATATGGAACTGGCTATACATGTAATTCTTATAACAGTTTTTATTATAACTGTATAGCATATTCTAAGAACACAAACTGTAACGCTTATGGAAGTAGCAAGAGCACTAACTATAGTTGCAATGCGTATACAGCGTTTACAACATATAGCCTAGGAAACTGTAAATCTTTCAGTTCATCTCCTATATGTCAAGCCTATGGAAATAGTGCAAGCACAAATTGTAATGCATATTCTTCAAGCGCATTCACTACTTATACTTGTAACGCATATACGACAAACTTTGGTGCTACTGCATGGGGAACTCAAGCAACAGGAAGCACATGTAATTCTTCTAGTGCAAATTATGGACAGGTCTGTAATGCTTATGCTGTATCTGGTTATACCTGTAACGCTTCAAGTGCCAATTACGGAACTAATTGTAGCGCCAATGGTGTAGTAGGAAGTACATGTAACGCTTATGGAACAAAGGTTAATGCTTATGGAACTATAATTGCTGGATATACATGCAATACATTTGGAACTGTGGTTGCTAATTATGTAACAAATGTTGCTGGATATACATGTAACACATATGGCACACAGGCTAATGCTTATGGAACTCAATGTAACGCTTATACTTCAAATTACGGAGCAACTACATATGGAAATGTATGCAATACTTATACATCAAACTATGGACCTACTGCATATGGATATGTCTGCAATACTTATACATCAAACTATGGACCTACTGCATACGGATATGTATGTAACACATATGCCAATAGCGACAGCGTTAAGGTTATAAAGAGTATTGCAGGAACAGTAAATACTGTTGCAAACTTCTCCTTTAATGCAGCGGTTCAGGCAGTAAAAACAATACTATCAGGAAATACAATCACTGTTCGTGGATATTCTAATGCAAATGCAACCACTCAAATTGGGTCAGATCAGTCTACCTCGTCTACTGGAGCCACAAAGGCCAAGAGTCATGGTATACTTAAAGGAGCAGTAACTTATAGCCCTGCTGCTACCAACGTAATTGACCAGTTTGAGGTGGAATAGTGAGTGATTATAAAGATAAAAGTCTCAAAGATTTTGAGAAAGAGTTTAAATCAGAAAAGCGTTATCGCTATTTATCAAAAATAAAAAATGCAATAAATATTTTCCCACCATCTGTACCAAAAAATAATAAAGTAATGGATGGCCCAGATATCTCTAGTATTACTGAGCATATTGCATTTGTAATAGATGATGAGATTGTTGAAATTATGCATTGCCAGCCAAAGTTGGCAGCAATTCTTTTGAGCAGTCCAACTATTGTAAAAATAGAAGATGGCAAATTTGCTAAACCAGGATGGCAATATAAAGATGGAAAAATAATAAACCCTGCTGGCCAAGAGTCTGAAAATGTGCAACAACAAGAAAGAGATTATTTGCCAACATTTAAAGAATATTTATTAAATCAAGGAAGTCCAAAACTTTTAACATTTAAAGAATATATAGAAAGTATGAAATAACATGAAAAGAATATCATTTAATTTACGTCCTGAAGACAGTATTCTAGATATCCTGCCACCTGAGCCAGGAACTCAGTTTATTCCACAATGGTACAGAGATGGTGAAAAGTATATAGATAGAGAAACTGGTTTAAAAAATCCCAAAGATCCCTCAAAAAGAGCAGGGGGTATGAAGTCCTGCGTTCCATTTCTCGATGCTATGATTTCTGGATATATACAACAACTATCTGTTGCTATTAGAATAACCAAGAATAACGGAACAGATCCTGTTGAATGGGAATATGTAGAAAAAGACAAAGACGGAAATTATAATAATCTTAATATAGAGTTTGGCATTATTAATGAAAGAGATGGAGATTTAGGAGAAACAATTCCTAGACCTTTTGGATATTCTCATAATCATTTGGCATTTACTGGTAAGTGGGGATGGCAAGTTCCTAAAGGATGGAGCGTTTTGGTTACTCACCCATTAAACAGATTTGATTTACCCTTTACAACAATGAGCGGAATAATGGAAAGTGACAAGTTTATGTCTGCTGGTAATGTACCATTTTTCATTCAAAAAGATTTTACTGGTGTAATAGAAAAGGGCACTCCTTTATTTCAGATAATTCCAATAAAAAGGGCAAAATGGCTTGGATATGTAAAAAGAAAAATAGTTGATGAAAAGGGCTTATTCTTTTCTAATAATGCAAGAGCAGTTCCTTATGGATTTTATAGAGACAAGATGTGGGAGAAAAAAGTATATGATATGGAAAAATAAGATACAAAAAAGAGCAAATACTAGAACTGCTTCTTCAGAAGGAGTAATAGAATTTATAAATTTAGATAGGGTTGTAGAAGGTGAAATGTCTGGCAAACCAGACTATATTACACCAGCAAAGATAACTTTGCCAGAGTGGTATAGAAAACTTCCTATTACAGATAAATTATTTGAAAAAGATAAGATTGAAGATCTTACTGCAAAAAGATGTATACCTATATTAGATGCCATGACTACTGGCTATCATATGGTAACTACTTCAGATTATTATTTTAATTATGATAAAGAAAAAGAAGAGGGTAGTTTTTCTGGCAGGGAAGATATAATTTCTCAAAAGCCAATAAGTATGCATCCTCTATCTCAATTATCTACTGCAAAACTATCTCCAGAGTTTATTGAATATGCTTATAAATGGGGAAACACATGGACAATAAAGACTCCTCCAGGATATAGTTGCATTTTTACAAATCCTCTTAATGGATTTGAAAGTCCATTTTATACTCTCGATGGCGTAGTCGATACTGATACTTATTTTCAGCCAATCTTATTCCCGTTTTTAATGAAGAAGGGATTTGAAGGACTTATTCCAGCAGGAACTCCAATAGTCCAGATAATACCTTTTAAGAGAGATGACTGGACTATGAAAATTAATAATAATTTTTCTCAAGATTTATTTGATACATACTCTTCAGAAAAGAATTTATACGAAAGTCAAAGATACGATAAAGAAAAGAAACCACTTGGCGGTATGTATAAAAGAGATTATCGTGTCAAAAAGAAGTATATTTAAATAACTATAAACTTATACTTTAGATAGAGTTTTGCTTTTTTGAAAACTCTGCTATACTTAGTCAATCGTCGTTTTTAAAAAGGAGAAACACATGTCAGATTTTTTTAGTTTTCGTTTGCCACAAGAGTTTGTAAATGATTATAAATCAAAGCCATCACCATTTGGTTTTGCAGACGCTGGTGGAAATTCATTAGGAGAGATTACGTTTATCCGTACCTACTCTCGTATTAAAGAGGATGGGACTAAAGAAAGATGGTATGAGGTATGTCGTAGAGTAATCGAAGGCATGTATTCAGTGCAAAAGAATCATGCTAAAGAAAATAGACTACCTTGGAACGACTACAAAGCGCAGAAGTCAGCACAAGAAGCCTTTGATCGTATGTTTAATTTGAAATGGACTCCTCCAGGCCGTGGAATGTGGGCTTTTGGCACTCCCTTAACTATGGAGAAAAGAAATTCTGCAGCATTACAAAATTGCGCCATGGTCTCTACAAAAGATATAGATCGTAATGATCCAGGTGCACTATTTGCATGGGTTATGGATGCTTTGATGATGGGTGTTGGAGTAGGCTTTGACACGGTAGGGGCAGAAAAGAAAATGTCAATTTATAGTCCTACAGAACCAACAGTAACATATGAAATACCAGATACCCGTGAGGGTTGGGTAGAATCTATAAGATTACTTTTAAATTCATTTTTAAGACCAAATCAGAACATTCAGGAGTTTAACTACGACCTTATTCGCCCCCTAGGAGCGCCTATAAAGGGCTTTGGAGGCACAGCAAGCGGTCCTGCACCACTTATACAGTTGCATAAACAGATAAGGTCTGTAATCGGCGGTAGGGCTGGAGAGACTCTAGACTCTAGAGCCATAGTTGATATTGTTAATCTAATTGGTACCTGCGTAGTAGCAGGAAATGTTAGAAGGTCTGCTACCTTGGCTTTGGGTGCAGCAGAAGATCAAGATTTTATGAATTTAAAAAATTCTGAGATATTTCCAGACCGCAACTCCTTTGATCCAGAAAATCCAGGGTGGGCATGGATGTCTAACAACTCCATTTCTGCGACGGTAGGTACAAGATACGAAGACTATACAGATCTAATCATTAATAACGGAGAGCCTGGTTTTATATGGCTTGATGTTGCAAGAAATTACGGGCGCTTAAAAGATCCCGCTGATGGAAAAGATTACAGAGTCATGGGCTTTAATCCTTGTGCAGAACAACCTCTTGAATCATATGAATTATGTACATTAGTTGAAGTTCATTTAAATCGTCATGAGTCAAAAGAAGATTTCTTGCGAACATTGAAGTTTGCATATCTATATGGCAAGACCGTTACACTTGTTCCTACTCATTGGCAACAGACAAATGGCATTATGCAACGTAACCGCCGTATTGGAACATCTCTAACGGGTATTGCTTCATTCTCAGACACACACGGCTTGCCTGTTGTGCGTCAATGGATGGACGAAGGATATGAGACTATTCGTAAATATGATCATGCATATTCAGAATGGTTATGCGTTCGTGATTCCATTAGAGTCACAACTATTAAGCCGTCAGGGTCTGTATCAATTCTTTCAGGCGCAACTCCAGGAGTTCACTGGGCACCAGGAGGAGATTACTTCTTGAGAGCAATTAGGTTTGGAAATACTGACCCAATGTTGCATTTATTCAAGGCTGCTGGATATAAGATTGAGGCTGACCTTGTTTCTGCAAATACTAGCGTCGTATATTTCCCAGTTCATTCTGGACATCCACGCTCTGAAAAAGATGTTACATTGTTTGAGAAGATTGCGCTTGCTGCTACTGCTCAGAAATATTGGTCTGATAATGGCGTGTCTGTAACGCTTTCATTTGACAAAGAAACTGAGGCAAATCATATTGCGCCTGCGCTTCACATGTATGAGGGACAACTAAAGGCTGTTTCATTTTTGCCGATGGGAAATACAGTTTACCCACAGCAGCCATATACCCAAATTACAAAAGATGAATACGAGTCATATATTGGCAAGATCAAAAAGATCGATTGGTCTGCTATTTACGACGGTGTAGAAAATCTTGAGGCTCAGGGAGAGGCTTATTGCACTACAGATTCATGCGAAATAAAAATCTCGTAGTATGATAAAATAGACTCATAATGTCTAGTCCATCAAATCTATACGCCGAAAACATATTCGCAGAGCATCCTCAAATATTGTGGGCACTCGATGATAAAGCAGACTATGTTTCTTTAATTCCTGATGCAAACAGAGATACTCTTACTTGGACAATAGATGGTGGCACCTCTCAATTAACCGAAGATTTTGTTGATGCGCCATTTCCAGATAGTGTTATTAACAAGATTACAGTTTCATCTGTTACATCAGAATTTTTTTCGGTAAGCCTAATAAGCCCAACAATAGTAAATCTTAATCAGTTAAACGAAACACTGAAGACATTTTCTATTGGTTCTTATTTTTATACAACAAGTCCATACGCATTGAGCGTTGAGATTGGCTATAGGTATTATGATTCAGCATTAGAAGAATATGTAGATGTATTAAAATCTTATGAAGCATCCATAAAAGATAAATGGTTCTTTATATCAGAAACATTCAGCCCAGAAGAAGAAAACTCTACCATACAATTACTGATAAAATTTAATTTCTTGGGTCAGTCTTCAACATTATCAGATTATGATTTTTATATTAATGGAATAAGTATTGGACAATGGGCGGAAGAGTTTCAGTCAACATCATTAGGAGTTGATACTATTGACTTGCCTTCAAGTGTAGATTTATCAATTAACCTTACAGACGATAAAGTAATTGAAGCAGATGCATACGGATTATCAGTTAGCCCTGGATATTATTTTGTTAATAAAAACTCTCTTGTTGCTAAAAATTTTGGAGTTTCTTTAGTTTTTGGATCTCAGAACGTTACAAAGATTTATAATAATCAGGGCAAGCCATCCATCATAGTTCCATCATTAGGTATGATGTCTGAAAGCGGAAGATATAAAGAGTTTACTTTAGAGTTTTGGATTAGAGCAAATAATTCCTCATCCGAACCTAAAAGAATTATTGGGCCAATAGGGTCTTCTGACGGTATATATTTTGATGGCCCATTTTTAATATTAAAGATAGATAATAATTATGGATCTTATTACATAGGACAATGGGAAAGACCAATGCTTATAGATTGGCGATATGCCAACAACATGTCTTCGGTTTTAATTAATGGAGAAGAAGTAATATCTATTAATTTTAATAGCGAACTATTGTCATTACAAAGCGATAAATCTGCTACTCTAAAAGATAAAAACTGGATAGGGTTTTATGCATATCAGAATATAGAGCCTATAGAAATAGATTGTGTTGCTATATATCCATACATGGTTCCATCTTTAGTAGCAAAAAGAAGGTTTGTATTTGGTCAAGGAGTTCAATTCCCAGAAAACTTAAATGCATCATATGGTGGAAGTTCTGTTGTTTTTGACTACCCTTTTGCAGACTATACAAAAAATTATTCATATCCCAATCTAGGTTCATGGACTCAAGCATCTCTAGATAATGTGATAGAAGAAAACGGATATTTAACAATTCCGAATGTTCAATCTCCTGCAATAGTTACTAATAGTTTAACTAAAAAACAATCAGAAATGCTTGAAGATTGTAATGCTATAAACAATCCAGTTCTTGATCCAGACCTATTTTTAAGATTAAAGCCAAACTCTACTTGGAATAGCACTGACTCTTACTTATACTTTGACACCTTTTCTTTGATTAATCAAGGAACATCTGCGTTCTATGGCTTGTTTAAAAAAGACGCTGGCTTTTCTGGAACTCAAGTTTTAATGAGACTTGAAGATCAAAATTCTAATTATTTTTCTATAGAATGTGTCAATAATGATGTTAATTATATTTTAAAGTATGGAGAAAATGCTCCAGAAATTATATATCAATCAGTCGGAGTTCCAAATGAAAAAACATTCCCAGTTGGAATTATTACAAATACTTTTAAGAATTATTATGGAGAGAATGTTGCTCAATTTTTTGCTAATGAATCTTTGCTTAAGATGTATGTAGGTGGAACGAAAGATTTTGAAAAAACATTTACTGGTAAAATTTATAAAGTTGCTTTATGCTCAGAAAAAAATATGTATGAAATACAGTCAGTATTCAATGTACTTGGAGTCCCAAAAGATTATGAAAACATATTTAATCTATACGGTCCAGGAATAGACTACGACGGCGGGGAGTATGATAGAGAGTTCTGGGATTATTATATTGGACAGACACAGTCTAATGAAGATGAACTAGATTTAATTTCTCCTACTTTAGAAAACTTTTCGTTCTGTCCTTCATGCTTTATAGAAATAAAGTTAAAAGACCACGATCCTAGTTTAGGTATAACCCCTAAAAAATATTTTGATAGTTTTTATATAGATGCTTCTGTTCGTGGGTCATGGAAAGACTATATTCCGCTTTCTTATTTTGGACAATATGTATCTGATGAATACGACAATAAAGTGTTTGATCTTGATTTTATTCAGTTTAACATTAACTATCCAGCACCAACTAAATTTAAAGAAACAGAAACAATAGATGCAGATGGATGGACATATGAAGAATTAAGTGCCAGTTATTCTTATCCAGAACAGAGAACCTATGAATCTTTAGATAATTATTTATTTACTGGTTATATCAATTATGAAGATCTGGCAGAAAAATCTGTAAAGACATATTCGTATGATACTTCAGATGCCATTGTTAAAACATATATTACTTTTGAGTATTTAGAGCAGGGGGCCAATGCGGTAGACTCATACTTTGTTAATACTGAAAGTGTTCCTAAAAATGGAGTTGTTGAGCCAGGATCAAATTGGATAAACACTAAATATGAGGTTGTAGATAATGTTATTATTTATCCACCTAACGGCATAGATTTTAACGATCTTGCTATTAGAATTCACATTGAGTTTAATGTTGACGGAATAAATTATCATCCTATTCAAATTAAAAATTTAGAGTTAGCGTCTCAAGCATTCAATTACGTTGGAACAAATAGCATAGGCACAAGGTTTGGTACAAATGTTTATCCTTATTCAACAAACGGATATTATTTTAATTATAAATCCAAGAATCCGTTTTTGATCTATAAAGGATCTTCGCCTTATTTATATTTAACTAGACATTCTGGAATTGAGATAAGAGGAGACTATGATCCTATTATAAATAGAGGAATAGCAGTTCCAGTTAATTTGAATCAATCAGAAGATTATGAAGTAATGGCTATGCAAAGTTTAATTAGGTTTAATGGAGACTTTTTCCCTTATGCTCCAACTAAACTAATGCAAATAAATTCAAAAAATAAAGTGATAAAACTTTACATGGTTCCAAACCACCCTACTGGAAAAAGAGCAAAAATTTATGCTATAGATGGAAACAGCGGAGAACTGTATGACGGAATATCTTTTTATATCAATGGAAAAATTGTAAAAGATCCAGTAATTAATATTAATGAATGGGCAATGCTTGGAATGGGCTTCGGCACAATTCTAGACTTCAAATCATACTCTGGATCAATTATGATAAATGGCCCTATCATTTTTAATAGCCTTTCTTTCTACCAAACAACCAACCTTAAAGAAATCCAAAAGGTAGAGAATAGACCCTGGGCACGTGTCAAGTTCTCGGCTGAGGGTACATTTGAATGGGATTATTGGAGCAACTTCTTCTTGTGGCAGGGCATGCTAATACAGTCTTCTTCAAGTTACTATGGAGTAAATCCAGAAAATGTATACAAAGCCTATACTGGTACAAATAAGATTATAGTTGGTGACGATGCTACTTTTAGTATTCAAGAGTATGAATATTCTATATTTAAGGATGTTAAATGGCAGTCCACAATCTCAGATGCCGTATAGTATGGTATACTTGTGGTTATGAAACATCAAAATCCAAACAAACTCGGTAAGTCTAAGTTAAAAGTAATAGATAAAAACTATGACTGGGGTATCTATGTTTGGAAAAAGGCTAATGGAAAATGGTTTACAGATGGCCAGGGAAATGTTTTAAATATACCTTCCATGAAGGGTGATATTTCCAAAATAGCAGAATTAAAGAAAGCAGCAGCATATTATGGACAGCCAGAGGGAGAGGCCGTATTTTTCCCAGGTCTAAGCAGAATCTCTGACGAAGAATACGCAGAGCAAAAGCAAAGAATGGCAGAAGGCTTAATCCCAAATCTTAATGACCTTGGCGCAGTACATGCTGCACAGCAAACTATTAAGCGATATGGAGCAGACGACTAATGTCAGAAGATTTTGAATATATAATCGGAGCAAGAATCGATGAGCCATCGCAGCAGATAGATGACTTTAAATCATTAGATCCATTTAATAAAACATGGGAAGATTTAAAAAATTTATCTGGCTTAGATAATAATTTTAAACGTCGTGCTGCAAGAATGTCTAAGGCTAACGATTCAACGCAACAATATCTAGATAGTGCACTTACTGATAGTATGGGTATAAGTGGATCTAAGTCAAAGGCTATCAATCCTGGCACAGTATTTAGAAATGGATACGGACTCTTTGATGTTATTACTCCACCATGGAATCTATACCAACTTGCCAATTACTATGATACATCATTTGCTAACCATGCTGCTATTGACGCAAAGGTTCAAAATATAGTTGGATTGGGTTATGATTTTGAGGTTTCTCCAAAGACTATGCTTCGTCTTGAGTCAACAATGGAAGATGATCAATTGTCAAGAGCAAGAAATAGAATTGAACGAGCCAAGATAGAACTTCATGAGTGGCTTGAATCTTTAAACAATGACGATTCATTTACTACTACTATGATGAAGGTTTATACAGATGTTCAAGCAACAGGAAATGCATATCTAGAAGTAGGCAGAACTATTCGTGGAGAGATTGGATATATTGGACATATTCCATCTACGACTATGCGTGTTCGTCGTTTACGAGATGGCTTTGTTCAAATAATTGGACATAAGGTAGTATACTTCAGAAATTTTGGAGCAAAAAATCCTAATCCAGTTACAGCAGATGCAAGACCAAATGAAATTATACACTTTAAAGAGTACTCACCGTTAAATACTTTTTATGGTGTTCCAGATATAATGTCGGCTATAAACTCGCTCCATGGAGACCAGTTGGCGTCGCAATATAACATTGACTACTTTAGTAATAAAGCAGTTCCTCGTTATGTTGTGACGCTAAAGGGTGCTAAGTTGTCGGCTGATGCTGAAGACAAGATGTTTAGATTTTTGCAAACGGGACTTAAAGGACAATCGCATAGAACACTTTATATTCCTCTACCAGGAGACAATGATAACAATAAGGTAGAGTTTAAGATGGAGCCCATTGAGAATGGCGTTCAAGAGGGATCATTTGAAAAATATCGTAAACAAAATAGAGACGATATTTTAATTGCTCACCAGGTTCCATTATCTAAGTTAGGTGGAGGAGATTCTGCTGCTATTGCTTCTGCTATAGCGCAAGATCGTACATTTAAAGAACAGGTATCTCGTCCAGCACAAAAAGAATTAGAAAAAATTGTTAATAAGATTGTTGGAGAAAAGACTGATATTTTAGTCTTAAAATTTAAAGAGTTGACGTTAACAGATGAAATTGCTCAATCTCAAATACTTGAAAGATATGTAAAAACTCAGGTAATGATGCCAAATGAGGCAAGACAGGCATTGGGTTTGCCACAAAGAGAGGGGGGGGACGAGCCTTTCCAACTTAAGCCACAGGATGCTGCTAATGAAACAGCAAATAGGCAGCGGGACTCAGAACGAGCCAACAATCAGTCTGATGGACCAGCAACCATTACTGGTAGAAATCCACAGGGCGAAGGTAGAAGGACCACATAGTTTTCCACAAGTTTATCCACAAAATATTAATACTTGTGTAAAAAGGCTCTATAATATATACTAGTATGACTATATCTAAGGCTCAATGGAATTCAGAGGGCGACAGCGTTCGCCTTTCCCTTCCTTTTGCGAAGGTTGATAAAGAAAGACGTACAGTCTCAGGTTTTGCATCCCTTGATAATATTGATAAACAAGGCGATATCGTAACAGCAGAAGCGTCAATGAAAGCATTTTCAAGTTTCCGTGGAAATATCCGTGAGATGCATCAGCCATCTGCAGTTGGTAAGATGGTTTCATTTAAGCAAGACCGCTACTTTGATCCAGAAACAAAAAAGTTTTATAATGGGGTATTTGTATCTGCATATGTTTCAAAAGGTGCACAAGATGCCTGGGAAAAAGTTTTAGACGGTACATATACAGGATTTTCGATTGGTGGCAAGATGAATAAGTGGGATGACGGTTATGATGAAAAGTCAGATACAACAATTAGAATTATTAAAGACTATGATCTTGTAGAGTTGTCATTGGTTGACTCTCCAGCAAATCAATTTGCAAATATTATGCAGGTTGAAAAGGTGGATGGAGTTTCTGTAATTAAGGGTCAAGATGTAGTCTTAGAAAATGTTTTTTATGATGAAGAGTCTGGATTAGTAATGGTTTCAGATGAAGAATCAGTGATGAGTCCAACAACTGGAAATCCAATGAAGAATATAGGTTTCGTTGAAAAAGAAGACAACGAAAAAGTAAATATGGTTAAATTCTTAGTTGATAGTGCTAAAGGCATTAATACTTCTAAGATAACGAAGGAGGAAGATCCTATGTCAAGAAAAATAAAATCAGCAGAAGTTGAAAAAACAAATGCTGTAGTTGAAGATATGATCGCTCCAGAGGCAGATGCCGTAGTTGAGGCTCCTGCTGTCGAAGAAGTTGTTGAGGCTCTAGTAGAGACTCCAGCAACAGAAGAAGTTGCTGCAAAGTCTGAAGAACTGCCAGCAACCGAAGAAGTTGTTGAAAAGTCTGAAGAGACAGAGGCAACAGAGGCAGTGGTTGAAGAAATTGCAGAAGTATCTAAATCAGATGAGGTTATTGTTGAATCGGTTAGCGCTGTTTCAGAATCAGTAACTGAAATCAAGAATACACTTACATCAGCCTTTAGCGATCTCGTAGCAACAGTTAAATCCTTGCAGGATGAAGTTGCTTCGCTAACAAAATCCCTAGATGCAGTTAGATCAGAAGTATCTAACACACAGGGTTCAGTAAATGAGTTTGGTAAGCGAGTTGACGCAGTAGAAGCAGATACCGCTTTCCGAAAGTCTGGCGATCTCGGTGAGGTCGTACAGTACGAACCGCAAATGGTTCAAAAATCCCTATGGGGCGGACGTTTCCTCAAAACAGCCGACTTATTTAATTAAGTAAATCACTTAGGAGGTGACAATATGTCGGAAGAGATTAAGAAAAATCAACCAGGTGCAGGTGGCGTTCCAGGAAATTTTAATGGAGAAGGTGCCTTTGCCTCTGGAGGTATTGGTGGTGTAACAAATCCAGGTGCAGATACACTTGGCAACATCCCAACCGCAAACCTTGGTGTTACAACTGGTCCTAATGCCGTAAATCCTTCGGGTGATGCTGCAAGCGGAATTCTGCGTCCTGAACAGGCACAGCGTTTTATTGACTATGTCTGGGATGCAACTGTTCTCGCTCAAGATGGTCGTCGTGTGACGATGAGAGCGAACACTATGGAATTGGAAAAGATTAACGTAGGTGAGCGTGTTATCCGTGCTGCTGCTCAAGCAAGCGGTGCATACACAAACACTGGCGCTACTTTTTCTAAGGTAGAACTAACAACTAAGAAACTTCGCCTTGATTGGGAAGTTTCTGCTGAAGCACTAGAAGACAATGTCGAGGGGGCTGCGTTAGAAGATCATCTTGTAAGATTGATGACTAATGCGTTCGGTAATGACATTGAAGATCTTGCTATCAATGGCGACGAAGCAACTGCTCCGTTCCTTTCAATCATGAAGGGATTTATCAAGCGTCACAAGGATAATGGCGACTCACACGAGTCTGTCGTTACCGTTGCTGACAACGCTTGGACACCAGAAGTAATGCAAAATGTTATTCTAGCAATGCCACGTAAGTACCGTGCACTTAAGAACAATCTTAAGTTCTACGCAGGTACAGATGCCTTTGCTGGTATCGTAAAGCACAACGGAACACTCGCTGATGCAGTAGCAGAAGCGTTTGCTGGTCGTGTTGCTGGTACATCCGCAAACCGTCAAGCATATCTTGATGGTGGCGCACAGACATTCGGTGGAGCACGTACAACACGTGTCCTCGGAATCGATGTACAAGAAGTTCCTTACTACCCTGCAGGATATGTCGATTTGACATTCCCACAGAACCGTGTTTGGGGCTTCCAGCGTGATATCGTCGTCAACCGTGAATATGTAGCGAAGAAGGACACAATTGAATACACAGTATTCGTCCGCTTCGGTATTCAATGGGAAGAAGAAGACGCAATCGCCTGGGCAGACGCTGCTGCAGATGCATAATCTGTAATCAGTATCTTTTGAGAGGGGCAGGGGTTAGAACTCCTCCCCCTCTTATCTTTAGTATTCTGTTATAATAGACACACAGGAGGTATATAAATGTCAGAAGAAAATAATGAACAAATAATTGAAACTCCAATTATTGAAGAAGCATCAGTTATTGAACCAGCACCAATTATCGAAGAGGCTCCAGTTTTTGAACCAGCCCCACATATTGTTGTTGAGGCACCACAGCCACAACCAGAAGAAAATGTTATCACTGCACCATCTTTCCCAGTATCGGAAGTTCCAGCAATTGGAATTGTAGAGCATGGGGTTATTGGATCAACTGTTGCACCAGTCGCATCAGTAGTGCCAAAGCCTGAAAAACAAAAGGTAAAAGAGGAAACAGTGGCATTGTTCTCTACCAAGAATGTATCATGGTCAGAGGCTGGTAAGGTATATCGTGGATATAACTTTGTTTCAAAATCAGAAGCAGACAAATGGCTAACTCGTGATCATATTCGCTTGGCTACGCCAGAAGAAGTTGCAAAGGAATTTGGTAAGTAATAATGGAGATATTGAGAGTTCCGCCATATCCTGTATCAGTTGAGATAGAAATGCCAAGCGCATCAACATCTTATAACTATACAGTTACTGATTTGGCGGACTCCTCAACAGTAACAGGATCTGTAACTTCCAATGCCAATGAAATTGTTACAATAAATTTGCCATCAGGATATGATGATGACTATGAAGTAAAAGTAGGAAGCGTTACGGAATATTATTCTTTGAGACGCCCATATGTAAACCCGAACACAAAAGGTCAAACTGCGTCTGAAATTGCTGAGTACGCAAAAAATGAAGAACTAGCAAGAGCAATAGTTGACTCTGTCTTAGCAGATCAAGAATTTTATTTTAAAAAGACAGTATTTGAGACAACTGGTTTGGGCGCTGACTATTTACCAATCTGGGATAAAGCAACAAAAATTTTAAAGGTTTATGAAAATAATGTATTAGTTTGGGATGCAGAAAATCCAGAAGACTATGAGTATGAATATGGTTTAACTGATGACGGAACTGCGGTAACTATAGTCTATCCAGATGCGATAAATAAAGATGAATCTGCTCCAATTATGTTGCCATCAAGCAATACCGACTTGACAGAGTTTCAATTAAGTTACAGAGGATTTCCTAAAACATTTGATTATAAGGTAGTTATGGAAATTGGATATAAGGTCGTTCCTTCTGATATTGCTCGTGCAACAGAATTATTGATAGAAGATATTTCTTGTGGAAAACTTGATTATTATAAGAGATATATTAATCAATATAATACCGATCAATTTAGAATTCAATTCGATAAGGCTGTTTTTGAGGGGACAGGAAATCTAATAGTAGATAAGATACTATCCAAGTACTCTAAGTCTATTAACTTTATTGGGGTGCTGTAATGGTAGTATGCGAAACAACAGACTTCGCCTTCCCCATGCTTGCAGATGTTTATCATCCAATTGTAGAGCAGGGAGTTTATGGAGAAGTTAAAAAGACTTGGATCTTAGATAGAACTATAGCCTGCTCTTTTAATGCAGCAGGAACAGCATTTAAAGAAGAAGTTCAGCCAAATATAAATATTACACAAGATAAAATTTTGTTAGGTCGTGTTAAAACAGATATACGTATGTCAAGCCTAGAAGCAAGAAATTCTATAACAAATGTAATAGTAACAAATATTCGTGATAAAAATGGAAATCATATTCACATGGAAACTTCTGGCCCAAGAGCAGGCAAGTCAACTATATTTGAAATAGCAACACAAGATCCTTTTTCTGGTCCATTTGGTAATGTAGAATATTATAAATTAGTTATTCGTAGATCTGAAAATCAGGCGGTAGACGTATGATAATTAAATTTAATAATGCTGCTTTCAAAAAAGATATGAAGAATATCATAGACTACTCTGTTGGATTTTTGGATGGAGTTCAGGGTGGCAAAAAGGCATTTTTAAAAATGCTTGGTTTAGAGACAGTAGAATTAATGAAAGAGTATATTGATTCTAGTGCAAGAGTTAATCCTCAAATATTGCATCATGTTTATGAATGGGAGAGAACAGGTAGTCCAGATGCAAGACTATATGATATTCAATATACCGTAAGCAATCTTGGACTTTCCTTTAATTCTACTTTTAAGCAATCAACATCTATTAAAAATGGATCCCGTGTACCATTTTATGATAAAGCAAGAATTATGGAAAATGGAATTCCAGTAACTATTAGACCAACCAGAGCGCAAGTTTTGGCTTTTGATATAAATGGAGAAGAGATTTTTACAAAACAACCAGTAGAAGTTTTAAATCCTGGAGGGGCAGAGGTGGAAGGTGGTTTTGAAAGAACATTCAATTCTTTCTTTAATAAATTTTTTACGCAAGCATTTTTAAGAGTAAGTGGTGTTGCACAATATTTAGAAAATCCTATAGTATATAAAAAGAATTTACGTGCTGGTAAAAAGGGCGGTAAGGCAAAAGGATATCAAACAGGATATCGATGGATTGCAAGCGCAGGAGTTGGAAGATGACAGAATCAACATCAGTATTAAATACACCAGTTTTATGGATTAATCAATATCTTAAGGAAAAGATTACTTTGCTTACTGATTTAGAAGATGTTCCATTTTTCCCAACAGGTCCATCAACTTTAGAAACATTACAGAAGCAATTCCCAGAAGGTGGGACTATGGCTGTATGGGATAGAATGAAGAAGATGCGCCGTGGCCCATTTCCACATATTAAATGTGAGCAGGTTTTATATTATTTCTATGCTACAGGAGAAAGTCCAAGCCTAAAAATGATACAAATTCAAGAGGCAGTTTTAAGGCTTTTAGACCGTGGAGATGAAAGTGCGAAAGATGTAAATGAATGGTCTAAAGGTAAAACTTTTGACGGAATGGGATGTAAGTTTTACTTTCATGACTTTAAGATATATCAGTTAGAAGAGGCACGAGATATAGTTGACTTTGGAACAGCCCGAACATATGCGGGAAATAAGATAATTATCGACTATGACTACCATCAAATGCAAGATATTATAGGGTAAATAATTTCATAAAAGGCTTGTATACTTAGAACTGAGGAAACACGCCTTTTATTTCTATAGAAAAAAAGAGGTGAAATATAAATGGCTCTAGGTAATAGTAATAACATTATCGTAGGTGCAGCCCAACTATGGGTGCACGAGGCAGGTCCGTTAGCGGTTGGTGGTAATCCAGCATTCGTTTCGGGCACAAAATACGCTACAACCATGGACGGAGATTCAGATTTCCGTAGCATTGGTTATACAATGAATGGTTTGGAAATTTCTTTCCAGCCAGATTTCGGTGAAGTTGCTGTTGATCAGGTTCTTGACGTTGCTAAGTTGTTCAAGCAAGGCATGCAGGTTAACCTAAATACAGCATTCGCAGAAGCAACATTGGAAAATCTTCTAATCGCCGTCGCAGGTGGTTCAGCAGATTTGACAGGTGACAAGGCAACATCAAATGGCCAGATCTTCAACATGAAGGCTGGTACACTCGGTGAGTGTCCTGTTGAGCGTGGTCTCGTTGCAGTAGGCCCAGGAACTGGTGATTGCGATGAAGGTTCAAATAAGGAAAGAGTTTATGTTGCATATCGTGCACTCTCAATTGAGAATGTTACAGTATCTGCAAAGCGTGACGAAGCCACAATGTTTGAAGTTTCATTCCGTCTTCTTCCAGAAGACAGCACAGGTTCTTATGGTAAGATCATTGATCGTACTGTAACACCATAATACAATTTAATAGCAGATTGCCCAGTCGAAAGGCTGGGCTTTTCTGTTTGGTATAATGAATATATGGCTACAACAATTTATGATAGTGCTTATATTAATTTAATAGATGGTACTAATATTTATATAACACCTTTAAAAATAAAATACCTACGTGAATTTTTAGTAGTTTTTGAAGATGTTAAAGAAACAAGGGGTGATGAGCAGGCAATCGCTGCACTTGCTAAATGTGCTTTAGTTGCTATGAAACAATATTATCCTGAAATAAAAACAATAGAGCAATTAGAAGATAGCGTAGATCTTCCAACTATTTATAAAATATTGGATATCGCAGCGGGTATAAAAATAGATAATAATTCTCAGGAAGAAGTAAAGACTCAGGCTACTGAAAGCGGATCCACTTGGGATACATTAGATTTAGTTAAACTAGAATCAGAAGTATTTCTATTGGGAATATGGAAAGATTATGAAGAACTTGAAACCTCGATGTCAATGCCAGAATTAACAGCAACCTTAAATATTAAAAGAGAATTAGATTATGCGGATAAAAAGTTTTATGCAGCAATACAGGGTGTTGACCTAGACAAGAATACTAAAAAGACTAATGCCTGGGAAGACATGAAGGCCAGGGTATTTAGTAAAGGTAAGGCTACAGACTCAAATGACATCATGGCACTACAAGGAATTAATGCACAGCAGGCAGGGTTTGGAATTGGCATGGGCCTAGATTATGAGGAAATAAAAGACTAAAAATAAAGGCTCCTTATGGTATAATTGACTTAACCTTATAAGGAGGAACAATGGCTACAAATGTGCAAGAAGAAAAGACAATCGTACTGATTGACGGCACAAAAATTAAAGTAAGACCACTTAAGATATCACTACTTCGTCCATTTATGAAGAAGTTTGAAGGTATCGCAGCAGTGGCTGAAGATAATGAAAAATCAATGAACCTTCTCATGGAATGTGTTGCAATTGCTATGCAGCAATACAAGCCAGAGTTGGCGGAAGATTCTGCTGCTCTTGAAGAGAATCTAGATCTTCCAACAGTTTATAAGATCGTTGAAGAGGCTTCTGGTATCAAACTAACCGATGCTTCTTTAATCAGTAATCTTGTAAATGCATAAAAAATAAAATCTAAAGAGGTGCAATGGAATGGCTGATGTTCAATCGAATATTCATGTAAATATCGATACGTCTGAAGCGTTAGCCAGTATCAAACTTCTACAAAAGCAGATATCAGCATTCCATGCATCTATGGCGAAAAGTGGCGCTGCAGCAGCAGCCGTCTCCGCCAATATGCAGCAAAACCTAATAAACTCTCTTAATGCTACAGGCAAATGGTCTGCTTCTATGCGGACAGTTAAGACTACAACAGAATCATTTACAAATGCCCTAGAAAAAAATAAACTTTCAATGCGAGAATACTTTAGGTATTCTGCTGGAGCAACAAGAACATTTGGAAGATTTTTTAAATCAGAATTTGATACTATCAATAAGGTAGCAAGAGAACGAGTAAAAGATTTACAGACACAATATATAAAGATGGGTCGTGATGCAAACGGTGCAATGAAGGCTATTGCCGTTAGACCACTAGCCCTAGACATGAAGAATCTTGGTACTCAAACTGCAATAGCAGCACAGAGACAGGCTATGCTTAATCAATTGTTGAAGCAAGGCTCAACAAATATGCTTAATTTTGGTAAGAATACTCAGTGGGCTGGACGTCAGTTAATGGTTGGTTTTACAGTTCCTTTGGCTTACCTTGGAACTGCAGCAGCAAAAACATTCATGAAGTTAGAAGAACAAGCAATTAGATTTAAGCGTGTTTACGGAGAGTTGTTTACAACTGGTCAAGAAACTGATAAGATGCTTGCAGAGATACAGTTACTTGCAAAAGAATTTACTAAGTACGGCGTTGCTGTTGAAAAGACTATGGAGATGGCTGCAACAGCAGCAGCAAGCGGTAAGATGGGGGCAGAACTTCTTGCACAGGTTAATGAGGGAACAAGACTTGCAGTCCTTGGTGGAGTTGAACAAGAGCAAGCATTAGAAACAACTATATCTTTAACTAATGCATTTGGTTTAGCAGCAGAAGAGTTAGCGGGTAAGATTAACTTTCTTAACGCAGTTGAAAACCAGACCGTCGTATCTATTGAAGATTTAACAATTGCAATTCCAAAAGCGGGTCCAGTTGTAAAACAATTAGGTGGAGATGTAGAAGATCTAGCATTCTTCTTAACTGCAATGAAAGAAGGCGGTATCAATGCATCGGAAGGCGCTAACGCACTTAAGTCTGGTTTAGCATCTTTGATTAACCCAACAGACAAAGCAAGCAAGATGCTTGCTGGCATGGGTGTAAATATAAATGGAATTGTTGAAGCAAACAAGGGAAATGTTAAAGGCATCGTAATTGATTTTGCTAATGCTTTAAATACCTTAGACCCACTAAATCGTGCTCGTGCAATTGAACAATTATTTGGAAAATTTCAGTTCTCACGTTTGTCAACATTATTCCAAAATGTTATTCAACAAGGAAATCAGGCAAGTCGTGTTTTAACTTTAACACAAGCAACCACAGAAGAACTTGCTATATTGGCAGAACGAGAACTAGGAAGAGTAGAAGAATCTACTACTTATAAATTTAAGAAGGCCATAGAAGATCTAAAAGTAACTCTTGCTCCAGTTGGAGAAGAATTCCTTAAGGCAATCACTCCAGTAGCAGAATTTGTTGGAAAGATGCTAGAAAAGTTTAATAATCTTGGCGACGGGACAAAGAAATTTGTTGTTATATTAACAACTCTGTTAGGTGGAATAGGTCCTATATTCCTAATGTCCTTTGGTCTTTTGGCTAACGGTTTGGCTAATATTATTAAACTATTTGTAAGCATGAAATCTGTTTTCAATCGTACTGGTCAATCTTCAACCATTTTAGGAAATCAAACTCAATTTTTAACAGTAGAGCAGGCTCAGGCAGCAGCAGTAGCATCATCACTTGATCAAGTGCATGTAAAACTACAACAAACATTTACTTCTGAAGCAGCAGCCCTAAATGCATTAACTCAGGCGTATCAAAGAGCAATAACTGCACAAAGAGGTTTTGGTGGAGGAATAATTGGAAAGGGTCGTAAAGGATTTGCTTCAGGAACTAAAAAGGTAAAACCATTTTATTTTTCAAGAGGAACAGACACAGTTCCTGCAATGCTTACGCCTGGAGAAGCAGTAATACCAGCAGGTCCAGCACAAGATCCTGCAAACAAACCAGCAATTTCTCATATGATTGCAGGCGGAACTATGAAGCAATTTGCTGTTGGAAATATTAATGTTGGTGGAACTAATTATCCAGTACAGGCTAGAAATAGATCAAGCGTTACAGCAATACAGTCTATTGTTGATCAAAGTTTAGGAACTGTTGATGATGCAATTAAGATTTCTCTTAGAGAATTAGTAAACGAAACTAGAGTAACGGTTGCTAAATTTAAAGAACAAATGAGACTTACTCTTGCTTCACAAGGCAAAGTCGCAGGACCACTTTTTGCTAAGTCTGATTGGGAGACTAGGTCAAGATCATATAATGCAAGCGGTGCAGGAGAAAGAAGAACAATTCAAGATCAATTAAGATCAGATCCATCTAAAGGTGGAAGAGGAATTGTAGCAGGACAAGCAGAATTAGATCAGGCAAATGCAGCAGCAAAAGCAATTAAAGCAAAAATGACAGAACTAGGAGCAACACAAAAACAAATTAATGCTGCTGTTCAATTAGATAGAGCACATGTTATAGAAATGTCAAATTCTAAGAAAAAATTATTGGCTGCATGGCATTCAGATGTATGGGTTGCTCAAACGGGCGCAGAGAATAATTTATCAAACTCATTAAAAAATTCAGAAAAAAATAGAAGAATTTATTTAGATGTATTAAAAAAGTCTGGAGCAACTCAGGCAGAAATTACTGCCATAACTGATAAAGTTACAAAAGGTATTGCTTTAACAGGAAAAGAGTTGGAGATTCAGGGCAAGGTTCTTGCCAAAATAAATGCTGATATCGCATCTGGTCAAATCAAAGCAACATCAGTATCTAAAAACTTTAGACTTTATTCTGCAGCAGTTGCAGAAGCAGCAACAGCAAGAACTGCAGTTACAAAATCTCAAGGTCCTAAAATTGTAGCAGCAACAAAAAGAACAGAGGCCGAACTAAGAAGAGGAATTGAGAGAATTGCTCTTGCTATGCCAAAGGCTGCTGAAGAAGTTTTGCAGGTTGCGTCTCCGTCAAAAAGAATGCAAAAAGTTGGTCAAGAATCTGGTCGTGGTTTAGTTCTTGGAGCAAAAGAGTTTGTAGATGATGCAAGATTGGCTGGTACACAATTAGGAACTGCAATTGCACAAGGAGCAATGTCTCAGTCTCAAATGGCAGCAGCATCAAGAGCAGCATTATATGGTACAGGTCCAATAGATCCAGCACAAAAGTCATTAAGAAGACAATTACAAAAACAAGCAAGATTAGATCGGATTGCACAAAAGAGACTATTCACTCAATCTAGTATTACTGGAATGGTCGCTGGTGGTGCAGCAGGCGGAGCAGCAGGTGGTGGAGGAAATAAAGGACGAGGTGGATTCTTTGGAAGATTCAGAAGACCAACTCCACAGGATCCAGATGGCGACGGTATACCAAATCAAAGAGGCATTGGTATGGGTGGAGTCGGAATGGGTCTATCTATGGCAGCAATGGCTGGCTCTATGGCCCCTGGCAAGGTAGGAGAGATATCTCAAAAATTAATGATGCCATTGATGATGTTGACAATGATAGGGCCTATGCTTAAGAGTCCAATTGGTGTAGCCGTTGTAGCAATAGGAGCCATGGCTGCTGCAATAATTAAATTAAGAATGGATTTTGATAAGGCTCAAGACTCTGCAATAAAATTAAGAGAGTCTATGATTGCAAGTAGAGACTCTATGCGTAACCTTGCCAAATTCTCTGGCAAAGTTACTGCTGGAGAAATTATGCAAAGAAGAAGTCAGGAAAGATTTGGATTAGTTGGCGCACAATCAGGAAAAACAACATTTGGAGAGTCTTACGTTCAAAGCAAAGAAGGCAAGGCAGTTATGGATGCCACAGTTGAATCATTAAAGACTCGTGGCGTCAAGTCTACAGGAGAAGATTTAAGCAATCAATTAATGAGCAGTGTCTTGGCGGGAGCGATAACTGCAGATCAGGCAAAATCAATAGCATTGAATATTGGACAAAAGACTGGGAATTATGGTTTAGGATTTTCAGTTACTGCTCAAATAAATGAATTAATTGGTCCTAATGGAGAAAATTTAGAAAAAGAACCCCTTGACATAAGAATGAAATTAATAGAGCAGACAGAAAAACAAAATAAGCAATTATTTAATCAATTAGGAGATAGAGGCGTTGGCAGAGGCGGATTTATGAATCTTGGCGCAGTTAATCCAAAAGTTGCTTTAGGAGGAACAACCGCATTGGGTGCTGGTATAGGCGCTGCAATTGGAACAGCAATACTTCCAGGAGTAGGAACTGTTATAGGAACTGGATTAGGTGCTATTGCAGGTGCTACTACTGGATATTTTGCAACCAGAAATGAAAATAAAAAAGCAGGTCAAATGTCTGGCGCTGTTGTTGCATCTCAAAAAGGTGCGATGGAACAACAACAGGAAATGCTTGACTCCTTAGATATTTATTATGAAAAGAAGATAAAAGAACTTGAAGTAGAAGGAAAGATTGCGGAAGCAAAAGCCCTTCAGATAAAATATGATCAAGATAGAAATACTCTAGTTGACAAAGGTGCACAACTTAGTAAGGACATAATGACAAGTTATGGCTCTACAAGGGGTAATGTTAGAAGTGCTATGGATACTGGAATAAATAAACTTCTAACTCAAAGATTTAAGGGTACTGATGAGATTCAATATTTAGATGCTGCTAAGACATTATTAGCAGGCTCTGGCCTAACTGCAGAACAGCAATATTTAATTAAAGTAAAAATGTCTACTGGAGAATTAACTCCAAGCCAGCAAGTATTTTTATTCAGTAACTTTGGAGATGATAAAGAAACAATTCAAAGATATATGGACATCGTGACTAACTTTAGTGCAAGAACTGGAGAAAATGCTACACGTGTCATGAATATGTTTACTAATCCAGATGGAACTCCTAATACAAAAATGCAAGCAGAGTTTATAACTAAAGTTTCTGATCAAACCGATGATGCAGCGGCATCTAAATATGTAAACTTCTTTGCTGAAGTAGCAAACACAAATGGCGTTTTTGATATGACAGCAGTTCTTAATTATTATCTCCAAAATCCAGAGGTAGCATCTAGTGTTCAAGATATAATTGATAATATTGATAAGAATAAAGGAAAATTAACATTAGATGTAATGACAAACTTCCTTCCAGAAAATGTAATGGGAGCAATTGACAAGACTTACTTTGACAAATTATCTCAAGATGAAAGAATGACATACCTTAAAGAAATTGCAACAATAGTAAATATTCCAGATCCAGTAATTCAGGCAGACCCTGAGTTTTTAAAGTGGCAAAAAGAGGGTGCGAACTATAACGGAGTTTCTTATTCAGGTAAAAGTATTGGCGAGCAGGTTGCTGCATATAGACAATTTCAGCCTTGGAAGGTAACTCAAGAATCAATTCAGCAAGCAGCAACACTTGATCCAGGTAACAATAAAGGTCCTAGTAAAGGGCCAAACGCTTCACCATTAGATGATTTGGTTAAGAAACTAAGAGATGTTCGCAAGAATCAAATAAAGGTAACAGAGGGTTGGGCTGCTTCCCGTAAAGTTTTAGATTCACTATTCGGTGGCAAAAAGACCATTGATATATTTGGCGGTATAGAACAAGACCTCAATCGTCTAGGAGCCAAGGGTAACTTCATTGAATTAATAGTTGGCATGGATCCAAAAGAGTATGAAAATCGCAAGAGATCATTATTTAGGTTTGATAATAAAGATAATATTATTGGATTAAAACGTGATGCTAAAACAATTCAAGAAGCATTAAACTCAATAGTGCTTGGAGATTTTGTTTCTGGAATGAAACAACAAAATACCCAACTAAAGGATCAGAAGAAAGCATTTAATACGTTAGTCAGTTCTGGAGTTAGTGTTAAGAACGCATACGACATGATATCTGACGCAACTCTGGCTGCAGCAATTGCCTCTGAAAAAAATAGTAAGTCTGTTGCAAAATTAATTAAATATTATAAAGACCTTCAAAAAGCAAAAGACCTTGCAGCAGCAAAAGAAAATGTAAAAACAGATATAGAGGCAGAAGAGGCTCGTCAAAAGTTTTTGAAAGAATTCGATACTAGATTAAGTTCTGGAGAATTTGATAAATTTGGAAAAAGAACCTTTATTGAAGCAGCAGTACTTTTTGATGAAAATCTACAAAAGTTAGCAGAGTCAGGTGGATGGGGCACAAACTTTCAGAAGAGATTACAGCAAATATTAGACTCTATAGAATTTAAAGAGTCAATGTTTGAAAAAGGCTTCGGTAAAGCCATGGAAAGATTTAGTGTTTTAGAAGAAGCAATTGAACTTAAGTTTAAGTTCGATTCTGAAGACATAACAAATGCAATTCAGGAGGCTGAAGATAAGATTGCTTCAATCCAATATCAGATTGATGATTGGGAAGCAGGCTTAACATTAATTCAAGAGCAGGAAGATAAGATTAATGAAAAGTATGATGAAAGAGAGAAGGCTTTAGACTCACTTAAAAACCTCAATAGTGAAATAAGTAGACAGCAACAAGGTCAATTAACTCTTGCTGGTGCTCTTACACAAGGTGATATTGCTGCTGCTGCTCGTGCTGCTCAAGAGATGCGAGCACAACAAGCAGAGAATGCTTTAAACAATCAGGGCAAGACTTTAGAAATTGCAAGAGAAAATGAATTAAAATCAATTACAACTGAGATTAATGGTCTTAAATATACTAGAACAGAAATCGAAGAAATAATCAAGAAGTTACAAAAAGACATATTTAATATTGAAGAAGAAACTTTAGAGCCACAAAGAGAATCTCTAAGACTTCTTGAAATTAAAAAGAGAGAGCAGATAAAGGGTCTTGTCGTTGCAGGATTAACTAAAGATGAATGGTTAGCAGTAAAGAATAATATTGATCAGGTTAAAACATCTAGTACTGATTATGATAAGGCAATTCAAGCAGCCCTTGATACAGTACAAAGTATTGTAGATTATTGGAAACAATTAGATGGTACATTTACTACTGAACATATCATTAAAACAATTTATACATCAGAAGGAGGTTCGCAGGGTGGAAATGGTAACGGTAGTGATGATGTAGTCGTAGATAATGACACAAAAAGTTATACCAACGATGATGACAACACAGAATCAGGAACAAAAGAATTCTTTGGCTCAAAGGATGACTCTCCTAGCAGTAACTCTACTAGCAGTAACTCTAATGGCAGTGGCTCTACTGGAGATGGCCCTAATACTGTAGCAACTGGAAATACCCCTGTAACATCAGCAGCATTAGTAACATTAACAAATTCTGGTATTTTAAATACAGATTTAATAAATGCTGCAACTCAGGCTCAAAATGAATATAACAAAGCAGTAGCAATATCTTTAAAGCCTGGAACATCTCCAAGTGATTTTGGTGCACAATTAGCAGCAGCAGATAAAAAACTAGTTAATATATCAACATTAGCCGAAGAAAAAGATAAATATAATCAAATGGCAAAATCCACTCAAGGATCTACACCAAGTGACTTTGCTGCAGGTCTGGCAGCACAAGACGCTAAGGTTATAACTGCAATGAATCAAGTTGCAAGCACTCTTGTTGTACCAAAAATTGCAAAGTCTGCAGATGAAGCAAAAGCAGATGCAGAAAAAGCAGAAAGAGCAAGAGTCGATGCAGCAAAAGCAGCAGCAACAGCAGCAGCAATAAAGGTTGCCACCAGTACTCCAGCATCAGACAAAGCAAAAGCACAGGCCGATAAAGATGCCAAAGCAGCGGCAAATGCAAAAATTGGAGGCACTCAAAGCGGTGTAGTAGCAAACTTCTTAAACGAGCGGAAACCACCAACAAAGAAAGCAAGTGGTGGATTAATAAGACCATTATATAGACCGATGGGTGGATTAATACCATATATGAATGATGGAGGATATACAAAATTTGTTCCTCTCGGATCTGATACTGTCCCAGCAATGTTGACCCCTGGAGAATTTGTTATGAGTCGATATGCTGTGCAAAACTACGGAGTAGATAGAATGAAGGCAATTAATAATGGAGAAATGCCAGATGCTTCAGTGTATAATTATAGTATTGCTGTAAATGTAAGGTCTGATGCAAACCCTGACGAAATAGCACGTGCTGTTATGTCTCAGATAAGACAGGTAGACTCTACAAGAATTAGGGGGATTAGATAATGGCAATAGGTAGTTATATTGCGGGTAGAAAGAAGTACTCACGTCCACAGGCTATGCTATGGGCTAACGATCCTGGAACATTAGTAGAGGTAGGAAATCCTCCAAAGAAAATATACGTCCCTGCAGGATTTGAAATAGGACAAGATCCTGGGTCAGAAACAGATAAATCTGTCTATGATCAATTCTTGATTTTGTCAGATGATAATAGACAAGAGATAGATTTTAGACCTACAAGAATTGAAAGACGTGAGCGTATGATTAATGGAAGAATGAGGTCATACCACATAGCAGATAAACTAACTTTAAGTACTTCTTGGCAAATGCTTGCTTCTAGATCTTATGGTTTGTTCCCAGAGTTTAATCCAACAACTGGAAAATCTCCTCACACTCAAAATAACAGTATTGAGTTTACAACCGACGGTGGTGCTGGAGGAGTAGAAATGCTAAGATGGTATGAAACTCATCAAGGTCCTTTCTGGGTTTACTTGGCATATGACAAATATACAAACTTTAAAAATCTTGACGGGGAGATAGACAATGACTCTTATGCACATCTACCGCAATACAACCAATTGATACAAATGTACTTTGCTGACTTTAACTATACAGTTGTTAAAAGAGGCGGAAGTCATGATTTCTGGAATATTAATATAACGCTGGAAGAGGTATAATGTTTCAGAACGAAGATCTAAAAAAGTATCTTGAAGAATCTGCTACAGTAAAAACACAAACTGCTGTAATAGCAGAATGGAATATGAATATTGCTAATAATATTTATAAGATAGGTAATTATAGATATCGTCCAACTGCTGAGGCAGGAACCAAGTATAAGATTATTCCAAATACCTTCGACATCAACGATGCTGGTTATTTTTATACCAATGCAACAGATGCCGATATTAAGATAGATGGTGGAATAGATCCAGAAGATAATGAACAGCCTTGGTTTTTATTAGAGCAAAATAAAAAAAATTCAATGCTATATTCATTAGAAGATTGTTTTAAAAAGTTTAGACCAAGATCTGGAATTAATAAAGCAGCATATTTTGAAAATAAAAAAATACATTTTTCTAATAAGAATATGTCTAATAGGCCTAGATATTATATGCCAGATAAGAATGATAATTTTAAATACTGGACATCATTTAGAACAGAAGACGGAATTGTTCGTGGTCAGGCAAATAAAACAATTAACGGTCAATATTTTATAGATGATGCATGTCCTTTTGTTGTTTATGAAAATGAAGTTCCAGCAAACCGCATAGTTTTAAAAATGCAAACTAATGTTGGAGACGTAGATCTTGGTCCATTCTCAAACGGAGCAATATCTACTTCAGATCAATTTTATGGAGATAGCAATCGTACTACTCCAGTTAAATGGAAGGTTCAATATCTTAAAGATAATAGTTGGATAGATATAGTTTCTTTTGATAATAGTTCTACAAGAAGCGATGGTACTCCTATTATTAAAAGTGATGGATATGTAGAACTAGCCTATGGATTAAAAATTCCAGACAAATATAAAGAAATTTTTATAAAAGCAGAAGAATTATTGAGCGAATCATTATTGCCAAAAGAAGCGATACATGGATATGCATATCTTGTTAAAAATAACAACACTGACCTTGGAAAATATCATATATGGGTTCAGCCAAATATGTCTGAAGATGGCGAGTGGGAAATCTTTGATCCAGAATACGGATGGTATTTAGAAGAAGCGACCATTACAAGACTAACTAATTTTGTAACAGATTTAACAAGCCCACCAGCATATATCTCTGAATCAGACGGTAAAGAATTATATAGAGAGTTTGCAAACATAAAAGGTATTAGGCTTGTTGTTGATACAATGAATGTTCGTGATTCTGTTTTAGACTTGATTGAGATATCTCCAAGGCTAGTAGCGGATCTTTCTGATAAAGTTACTCTTATTAATATAAAGAAAACTGCTTCGGATTTAGGAACGAGTGGTTTGCCAGTAGGTCAGTTGCTTGCTTCTGTGGGTAGTCTATCGCTGTTTGATTATGATGATGCATTTAATGAAAATAATACAGGCAGTATTATTAATAAATATCTTGCTAACAATATTAAAATAAATGTATACGATATTATTATTGATATTAAGTTGAGTGATAATAAAAGATACGACTATCTTGTTCCCATTAAAACTTTATACTCTGAAGGATTCCCTAGATATAATCCAACTGATAGAAAGGTTAATTTAGAACTTAGAGATTTTTATTTTTATCTAGAGTCAATAAAGGCTCCCGAACTTTTACTTACAAATACATCTTTAAGTTATGCAGTTTCGTTACTGCTTGATTCTATAGGATTTTCAAACTATACCTTTAAAAGATTAGATTTAGAAAATGAACTTATCATTCCATTTTTCTTTGTTGCTCCAGATAAATCTGTAGCAGAAGTTTTAAATGATTTGGCAGTATCAAGTCAAACAGCAATGTTCTTTGACGAATATAATAATTTTGTAATGATGAGCAAAAATTATATTTTACCATCTAACAATGAAAGACCAATCGATGTGACCTTATATGGAACAGATGATTTCATTGAAGATGGCGCTATAGAAAACAAAAATAAAAATCCTAAACTAACTAATATAATTGACATCACTTCTAGTGACCAAAACGTTTTTAATGATGGTGTAATTTCTTATACATCTAGATATATCCAAAGATCATATGGCACCATAAAGCAGGCAAGCATGATTGATAATTCTGTGTCTGCGAAAAACTGGATATACAAACCAGTTCTTTTGTGGGAGGTAACTGGAGATCAAAATCTTAGGTCTATAAATGATGACGCTGCAAGTCAGTCTTCATATAACCTCTCAGCAATACCACTAAACTCAGATTTATCTGCAGATGTTCCAAAAGTTGTTTTTAATACTTTAATAAACAATGTAATCGATTTAGGAGAAGCAGTATATTGGCTAGGAAGACATGCTGGATATTTTTATGCTAATGGAGAAATAATAAGGTTTGATGCGGTTCAATACAACATTCCTGGCGCTGAAAAAATAGTTGTAAGCGAAGACAATAATGGAAGGCCATCATATAATACCGAAACTATAGGCTCAATAGGAAATGTTTGGATTAGCAGTAATCAAGAGTATCAAGAGTATATGTCTAAACTTCCATTTAATGGAAAAATATATCCAACTGGATTAATACGAATATACGCAGAGCCAAAATATGAAGAAAAAGATGGCATAACCATTTTAAAAAATGGAGATGTTGCAAGGCATGGAAGAGGACAATTTGGTACCAATATTGTTTCACACTCTGCTGGACTTGACTCTTATTGGTCTAATAATTCTTATGTCCGTGGATTTGATATGAACTCACAACATCTTTTTGGATTAGTAGAAGGAGATATTTTAACAAACTCTAGCATATCTCTCTTAGGTCTAACTACAAACTCTGCTGGATCTAATAATGCAAGAGCAACACAAAATGTAAGAACTGGAGTTATTAAAAACTTTTTATCTTCTTCTTATACAAAAGAAGCACAAAACAATACAATAAGGCCAACACAGGCTGGCTCTGTTCAGTCTTCAGCACTTGTAATGAATGGACCATCTTTTAGCACAACCGAAAAGTCTATTGATTTTGTTTCTTATCAATATAAAAAACTATCCACAAAGTTTAAGCATTTTGGAACCAGGGTAAGAATAATTGGTCGTGTTGAGTCTAGCGAAACAAGAGGTCAGACTCCAGTCAATGCTACCCCGTATTATGTGCTGTCTGGATCACAACCAAACCAAAACTTAAATATTTCTGGAGGATCTGGGGGACTTGCAGTAATGCTTAATCCAGATACTAATGTAGGATATTATTTTGAAATAATAGCATTAACAGAAAAGAATATAAGTGAATATTCCTCCGAATCGGATAATTTACATAATATTATTTTTTATAAGATCATGGCAGATTCTACTGGAAAAGCAGTTCCTATAAAATTGTGGGGCGGATTTGGAAATGTTATAGTTGATGATGGAAACTTTACTGGACAATACAGAATGACAGGAGAAGAGAATCCAACAGTTTACGATCTTGCGGTAGAATATCAAGATATTGGTTCTATCAGAAGATTCTTTTTATACATAAATAATAAGATTGTAAAGATAGTAGATGATTCTAGCCCACTTCCTATATATAATAATATGGCTTTGTTTGTTCGTGCTGGATCTAAGTGTATGTTTGAAAACATATATGCATTAGCAAACAACTACAGTCAGAATACATCCTTTGACTTGGGAACACCAGTATCTGCTGCATTTGAAGACGAAGAAATAAATGCCAACGAATCATTTAGAAAATATGCAATGTCTGGACTGATTCAGTCTACATATCTTTCAGGTATAGACGCCAATCAGCCACCTAGTTTTAATATTTATTTTGATGAATTTGGAACTATTATGCGAGAGGCTTCTTACTTTAAGATTAGATATGATAAAGCATATCCAGCACTATACTCTCAACTATCTCCAACATTTAACAGAATAAAAGGATATTCTGTTGCTGGGTTTAGGCCAGGAGCCTACGGTGCAGAATTTTTAATTTTTAATTCTACAGATACTTCGCTAAACTTAGATGAAACAAGTGGAAATTATTTAAGAATTCAGGGTGTAGCATTTACTCAACAATCTCAGAATGAATTAACTGTAAATGATTATTTTGCAAAGAATAGTAATTTATCAGATCCTCAAATAGGAAAAGATGGATTGCTTATATCTCCAAATAGATCTCAACAAGATTATGACAAAATTAAAACAAGCAGATTAACTTATGGCAAAAAAGAATTTTCAATACAGCCAGCATATATTCAAAAAGAAGATGATGCGAGAGAGTTAATGTCTTGGATGATACAAAAAATAATGAAGCCAAGAAAAAGCGTGGGGGTAAGAGTTTTTAATATGCCTATTATTCAATTGGGAGATATAGTTAATATTAACTATAAGAATGAAGAGGATAGGGATGTGCTCACTTCCTCTGATAAAAGATTTGTAGTGTATAATATAGAATATCAAAAGGATGGTAGTGGGCCTAATATGACCCTCTATCTAAGTGAGGTATAAAATGGCAATCCCAAAAATAATAACTGATGGATCATATTCTGATTACCCTATAGCCTCTATTAATACTACAAGTATCAAATGGACAAAAGAAAAAGAAGACGAATATAGAAAAAATTTTGATAATAAATTAGCCGAATATATGAAAGCAATAGAGGCGCTTTCCGCAATCCCTGATACTCCAGAAGGAAAAGATAAACTTCTTAGCAAGGCAGGAGTTGATAATAACGGAGTTAAGGTTGCTACTCCAGATTTAGTATTGTTTAATGAGGATGGCGTCTCTATAGAGTTAATGACTGACCTCATATTTGAAAATATAGGTGGCCAAGAGTTAATAAACATAGTTAGATCAGATTTAGTCAATGGACAAAATGTTATCTACCAACCAATTAAAAATCTTAGCAGCGTATATTTTCAGTATAATCCACAAAATATTTTAGGATTACAGGATATTGATTCTAATTATTTTAAACAATTTCCAATTAACTTTAATAACAAGGTCCCAGAATGTGGGACGGGCCCAAATTGCGCTAAAGTGTATATAGATTCAAATGGAGATTTAGTTATTAATGTTATAAATCTTGCAAAAGATGAACAGGTAGAGATATCTATCGTGGCAGATGGCAAGGTACTAGATGGTACAATATATGAGGTGAATCCATGATTACTGAAGAAGGAAAAAGAATATTAGCCAAGTACCTTATTGGTCAGGCTCCAGCATATGCATCATATATTGCCGTAGGCTGTGGGGCAAAGCCATTAGGAACAAATCAGTCTTTCGACTTAAATTCATATAGACAGAAAACAGCCTTAGACTTTGAAATGTTTAGAGTGCCTATTGTTTCAAGAGGATACGTAAATGAAAATAATGTTGAAAAAATAGTATTAACAGCAGAACTTCCAACAGATGAAAGATATGAAATATCTGAAGTAGGAGTATATTCAGCAGGCGCCAACCCATCTGCTGGAGCATATGATAGTAGATCTTTGTTTGCTTTTACTGTTAATGAAAACTGGGAGTATCATGATCAGACTTCCGCCACAGCATTGCCTGTAGTATATGAGCCATTAGATGGATCGGCAAATGATAATTCTATCAATCAAACATATTCTGCATTTCAAACCAACTCAGATAATACTGCTCTTGCCGATGAAAATAGAGTTGCTAGATATGAAAGAGCAAGATTTTTTAATAATATTGTAATGCTAAAGGGAGACTTTTCAGATTTAACTGTAAATGTAGCAGATGGAAAAGAATATTTAACTCCATCTTTAACATCAAGTCACCTTCATTTATTAGGAACATCTTTAGATTTTAATAAAAATGCTCCTACTGATCAAATAAAACTTGCGTTTAGTGTAATAAATAAAAATCCTTCTTCATTAATAGTTCCAGATGCAGTTAGAATTTTAGTAGAATTTTCAGAAACTGATGTAAGTGGAACTGGCCAATCTGCTACATTTAATGTAATTATGAATAATGGAACTAGCACAGGAGAATATGATTTTTCAACTAATAGATATTATGTTATAACAAAAGAATTGCAAGAACTTAAGAAAACAACAGGCTTTACTTGGAACAATGTTAGCATTATTAAAATTTATGCATCAGTATTGGATGGAACTTCTCCCTCTTCAGATTTTTATGTTGGGCTAGATGCTATTAGATTTGAAAATGTATCAACAACAAATCCAGTATATGGCTTAACTGGTTATACTGTTTTAAAAAATACGAACGCAGAAACAGTTGTAAAAGAAGCAAACACTACAAACTATATAGAGTTTAGATTTGCTATGGATGTTCAATAATGACAACGCCAGATCAGGGAATAAAGAAAGTAATTATTCCAAAATCAGAATTGCCAGGATTTTTAGCCAAGAAGTACGAAGACGAGAATGGTAATCTTGTAGAGATAACTCAATATATATTAAGATATAGATTCATATCAGAAGATAAAAATAGAACCTCTCATTGGTCTCCTTCGTATAGAATTAGTTCTGAGGATACGCCTCAAGAAATTTTAAATAGTATGGTTATAGATACAAGCAATAGGGTAGTAAGTTTAACATGGCAGCCACAACCCAGCGTTTCTGGCTATTATATTTATGTTTGCTGGAATAATAATTTAAATGGGAACGGAGATCCAGATTGGCAATATTATGCTACAACTACTTCTCCAAGTTATTCTATAGTATACCCAATTGACAAAATACATATAAAGGTTGCAGTACAAGTAAGTACCATACCTTTAGAAAGATTCAGTTCTGCCACCTTGTTTGAAAACCAGGGCAGTCTGGTATAATGGTATAGGAGGAAATATGTCAAAAATACCACCACCACAATTAGGCCAACCATTAGATGTTAAGTATATTAATGAGATAGTCAAAGTATTAAATGATCTATCAATACAAATATCTCCATCTATAAATAAATATGTTACCGTAGATGTACCGAAAGACGGAACCACCCAAAGTGCGAGGGCTTCAGAAACCAGAATTATAGGTGGTTATGTAGATGTAGTAAAAAGTTCAAACCAGAGCATTGGAAGCCAGCAATCATTTACCTATGCATTTCCAGCAGAATTTAAGTTTGCTCCAATAGTTACTGCTAGTCCAGTTAACGTAGGTGGAACAGAGGCTGGAGGAAATGTTTCTGTTGTTTTAAAAAAAGTAACAACATCCAAGGTAGACGGTGTTGTAAACTTTAATGCCCCTGGTCAAGTGTCTATTGGGGTTAACCTCTTGATAGTTGGTATTCCTAATTAATGATAAAATGTAAAAAATGTTTCAAAAAAATGATGGTTGATAGAGTTTATAACTCTATATCTCATTTAGAAATTTTTTGTTTATTGTGTGGCTCTAGAAGATTTTTTCATCCACCATCAGATTCTAAGGAAGGCAAATGGCTGTTAGAAAAGGAAATCGAACGAGCGAAGAATACAATCTCGCCCCTGTAATTCCAGGTAATAAAAAGGTTTGGTTTTTAAATGGTGATTTAGTTCGTATTCATCATTCTAATAGATCTAATGGAATAATGTCTTTATATAATATAACAAAAGATAGATTAGAAAGTTGTCTTTCAAATGATTTTAAAAAAAATAGAGAGAGGGCTTACACTGTTGGAGAAACTGCAGATCTTGTAAATAGGCATAAAAAATATTTACCAAGATTAATGAAACGTGGTGTGATTCCATTTCCTACAGGATCACAAAAGGGTGGGGCTAGAGGTTGGCAGGTAAGGTCTTATTATTCTGAGTCGCAAATAAAAGAGATTCGTGATATACTAGCATCTTATCATATCGGCAGACCAAGAAAAGATAAATTAATAACAAATGATATTACGCCCAGCAAGGCTGAGTTGACACGAAGAATGGGCGATGGTATACTTACATATACGAGAACTGAAGACGGTAGATTTATACCAATTTGGTCAGAATCAATATAACAGAAGGGTATGAAATGGAAGAAACAAAGGTATCAGTAACACTTGGGTACACACTCAACCTTGGAAATTTTCAATCACTAAGAATTGATCTTGGAGTTGTAGACTCAAGACGTGATAGCGAAAATACAGATCAAGCATTTGAGCGTGTATATAAGTTTGTCGAGGATAAACTTGCAGCAAAAGTCGCAGAAGCAAAGGTTGAACTAGAAGAAAGAAGTTAGTGTGACAGACAAACAGAAGCGATTGGCTCTGTTAAGTCGGTTTGACAAACACTATAAGTTTAAACTAGGACAGACGCCACAATATAATAAGTGGATAGAGCAGTGGTCTGCTGATGCACTCATTGAATCTTATGGCATGGATTTATGCTATGAGTTATTAGAGTATTATTTTGAGGTAACTGAAAATCCCACATGGAATCATTTTGCATATATTGCACATGATATACTGAAAGCAAAAGATCAATATAAAAGAGATTTACAAGAACGAGAAGAGCGTAGAGAAAAGGCTAAGGAGTGGTTAAGTGAATAGTACAGAATCTAGATTAATCTCCGCAGTCTTACAAGATAAACAAGCACATGTATTGTTACAGGCTAATGTAGAAAATATCTTAGCAACACATGGCGATATTTGGCAATTCATTAGAAAGTATTTTGAGCAAAACGGAACGGTTCCGCCAGAGTCTTTAGTCGTAGACAAATTTAGAGATTTTGAGTTAGTTAAAGATATCGGAACAACCAAACATCATCTAGAAGAATTACAGGCTGAATACCTTACAAATAGCCTTAAAGATATTATTAGGTCTGCTGCCACAGATGTTCAGGGTGGCTTAGGAGTAGAGGCTTTAGAATCATTAATATCTAAAACATCAGAACTTAGAAAAAATACAGCAGCAATCCGTGACATTGATGTTACAGATATTGATTCTGCAATTGCATATTTTGAAAATCTTAAGAAACAACAAGAGTCTGGCGCATTAGGAATTAAGACAGGTCTTCCAGGATTTGATAACTACCTACCTTCTGGAATCATGCCAGGGCAGTTAGGAGTGTTTCTTGCATATCCAGGCATAGGAAAGTCATGGTTGTCTCTTTATTTCGCTGTGCAGGCTTGGAAACAGGGTCGTAGCCCAATGATTATAAGTCTTGAAATGTCTGAGGTAGAGGTTCGCAACCGTGTATTTGCAATTATGGGTGAGGGTGTTTGGTCACACAGAAAGTTAAGCGCTGGTCAAGTTGAGATAGATATGCTAAAGTCATGGCATACAAAAAATGTTAAGGGTAGACCAGAGTTCCATATTATTTCTAATGATACAGGTGGAGAAATTACTCCTTCTGTTTTGCGGGGTAAGATAGATCAATATAAACCAGACTTTGTTATTGTAGACTATCTACAACTTATGTCTCCTAATAGTAAATCAGATAATGAAACTATTCGTATGAAAAATCTTTCTCGTGAATTAAAGTTAATGGCTATTGCAGAAGAGGTTCCTATTATTGCGATTTCGTCTGCTACCCCTGATGATGTCACTAAACTTGAAACTGTTCCAACACTTGGCCAAACCGCATGGTCTCGCCAGATCGCTTATGATGCTGACTGGGTATTGGCTTTAGGGCGAGGTACTAATAGTGATATTATTGAATGCGTATTTCGTAAGAATCGTAACGGTTTTATGGGAGAATTCTTGGTTCAGGCTGATTTTGATAAGGGATATTACAGGTATAAAGATTATGAAGATAAGACAGTATAATATGATACATGGCAACCTATCATCACAAGCCTATAAAGAAATTCGGACTGGACGGTATCATTCATGACGACTCTTCTCTTGCTAGGCTTAAGGGAGAATATATCAGGCTTATCGTATCTGAGATGCGATTATCTGGTTATGTACCAAGGTTTGACATTGAGCCAGACTTTACAATAGAATATGATCATAATAAAAATTATTTTAACTTTGAATTAACAGTTTACGGAGTATATACAGGGAGAAAACAAAGCGAATGGATACTAGGAATAGACGGACACAAACCAATACTTATACAAGAGAGCAAGTCAAAAGAGTACTCGCAGGAGCAGGTATAACTGTAGAGTCTGAGGTAGACTCTGACTATATTATTTTTTGTCCATTTCACGCTAATCATAGAACCCCTGCTGGAGAAGTTCATAAAGATGGAGGAACATTCTTTTGTTTTTCTTGTCACAAGGTTGCAGACTTAATAGAATTAGTTATGCATATGTCTGGAAGAAGTTATTTTGAATCTGTTAGATTTATTAAAAGCAAAGAGCAAGAGTCTGATATAACTTTAGAAATTGATAAACAACTTTATAAGAGGCCAGACTACGTTCCTTATGATGAGGTAATAATAAAAAGATTAAACACACAAGCCTTGGATGCTCCAAGAGCAGTTAGATATTTTGAAGGCAGATCTATTAATGAATCTTCAATGCGTAAATTTTATTTAGGCTATTCGGAAAAACAAGATATGGTCACTGTTCCTGTACATAGTCCAGATGCAATTTGTGTAGGATTTGTTGCTAGATCTATAGAGGGCAAAGACTTTAAGAATACTCCAGGTTTACCAAAATCTAAAATATTATTCAACTTGCATAGAGTAAAGACTTCTGATAGAGTATATGTAGTTGAATCATCATTTGATGCTATAAGACTAGATCAAGTAGGATTGCCTGCGGTAGCGACATTAGGTGCTAATGTTTCCAACACACAGGTAGAACTGTTGCAAAAGTACTTCAATGATATTGTTGTTATTGCGGATAATGATGCAGCAGGAGGAAATATGAAAGACAAAATAGTTGAAAAGTTAGGATCAAGTATTTCTATAATTCAACTAGAAAAGCAGTATAAAGATATAGGCGATATGAGGGATGAAGATATAAAGAATCTCGATTATCAATTTGACAAAGCAATACAATCTATGCTAAACTAGAAGAGAACAAAGGAGAAAAACATGAGCGTAATCAAGGGACTAAAAAATATCAATGCCCTGCTCGATAAGAAAACAGATGAAGGCGCATCAAAGGTTCGTTGGCTAAAGTTGGCTGATGGACAAGCAGTAAAAATCAGATTCATTGAAGAGTTGGATGAAGACTCTGCACACTATGATGCAAAGCGTGGTCTTGCACTGGTTGTTAAAGAACACACAAATCCAAAAGACTATAAGCGTAAGGCTGTAGACACATTAGACACCGAAGGCCGTGACTGGGCTGAAGAGATGTACCGCAAGGATCCAAAGGGTAATAGTGGATGGCGTGGTCGTCTTCGTTTTTATTGCAACGTACTTGTAGACGATGGCATTGAAGATAAGCCTTATGTTGCTATTTGGTCTATGGGCGTAAGTAAGCAGTCTGCATTTAATACAATTCGTGAGTATGCACTTGAAACAGGTAGCATCTCAAATATTACATGGAAGTTAAAGCGTAATGGTCAGGGAACTGAAACATCTTACACTTTGATTCCTTCCGCTCCAGATAAGGAGCCATTTAAGTGGGAAGGCATTGAGCCATATCCATTGGAGAGAGCACTTCGTCGTGTTCCATACGCAGAGCAAGAGGCATTCTATCTTGGCTTTGACACTCCTTCATCTACAGCAGCGACAAACATCGACTGGTAGTAGATGAATTACGTACCACTACATTTACATACTCACTTTTCACTATTCGATGGTATTGGGTTGCCAACAGAATATGTAGATCGTGCTCAAAAATTGGGTATGCCTGCAATTGCGATTACAGACCATGGCTCCCTTTCTGGCCACAGAGAAATGTATCGTGCTGCTAAAGCAAGTGGTATCAAGCCTATTCTTGGCATAGAAGGGTATATGTGTGAGGATCGATTTGATCAAAGAGACAAAGAAGATCGTACCACACCACTAGATATGGTTTATAATCATATTATCCTTCTAGCCAAGAACAAAGTAGGATTAGAAAATTTAAATAAGTTAAATGAAATTGCTTGGACAGAAGGATATTACAAGAAGCCACGAATTGATTTTGAAGTACTTTCTAAATATAAAGAAGGCATCATTGTTTCTTCGGCATGTCCTAGTGGCATTATCGCTAAGTCAATCGAACTTGGCGAACTTGCTATGGCAAAAAAATATATTAAGTGGTTTAAAGAAGAGTTCGGAGACGACTACTATCTTGAGGTAATGCCACACAATAATGAATTAATTAATCAAACAATTTTGGAATTAGCAGACGAATTTAAGGTAAAGCCAATTGTTACACCAGACTGTCACCATGTCGATTCATCACAAAAAGAAATTCAAGAATTAAAACTCATTCTTAATACATATTCTAATAAGATTCAGAAAGATGCTACATACGAAAAGTCTAAAAAGCAAGGGGACTTAATGAAGCGCCTTGATTATCTCTATGGCGCAGACAGACAGATGTCATTTAATAAATTTGACATTCACTTATTATCATATGAAGAAATTCAGGCTGCTATGGAAAAGCAAGCAATCTTTAGAACAGATATTTATGAAAATACTGTAGATCTTGCCAGCAAAGTAGAAGACTATGATATTAAAGATGGCCTTAATCTGCTTCCAGTTCAATATAAAAATCCAGATAAAGAACTAAAAGATCTTGCAGTTGCTGGACTCAAAGCAAAAGGGTTAGATAAAAACAAAGAATATATATCAAGATTAGAAGAAGAATTAAAAGTTATTCAAGATAAAAACTTTGGCCCCTACTTTCTTGTTGTGCAGAGTATGATTTCATGGGCAAAGAAAGAAGGCATCATGGTTGGTCCAGGTCGTGGATCTTCTGCAGGATCCCTTCTTTGCTACGCTCTTGGCATTACAGATATTGATCCTATTCAACATGGACTACTATTTTTCCGATTTATTAATCCTGAGCGTAATGACTTTCCAGATATTGATACAGATATTCAAGATTCTCGTCGTGACGAAGTTAAGGATTATCTTGTTAGACAATACAAGCATGTTGCTTCTATTGCCACGTTTTTAGAATTTAAAGATAAAGGTGTAGTACGAGATGTTTCTCGTGCATTAAATATTCCATTGGCAGATGTAAATAAAGTTTTAAAGTTAGTGGATACTTGGGATGAGTATTGCTCTTCAAAAACTACTGCATGGTTTAGAGAGAAATATCCAGAGGTAGAACAATATGGCGAACAACTTCGTGGTCGTATTAGAGGTACTGGCATACATGCTGCTGGTGTTGTCACTAGTAAAAATCCTATTTTTAGGTACGCACCATTGGAGACACGTTCTTCTCCTGGTAGCGATGAGCGTATTCCTGTTGTGGCAGTCGATATGGAAGAGGCTGAGAAGATTGGTCTTATCAAAATCGACGCCCTTGGTCTTAAAACATTAAGCGTTATCAATGATACGATTAATATTATTAAAGAGCGAGAAGGCACAGAAATAAAATTACTTGAAATTGATATGTCTGATTCAAAGGTTTATCAGATGCTTTCTGAGGGGTACACCAAGGGTATTTTCCAATGTGAAGCAACTCCATATACCAACCTATTGATTAAGATGGGGGTAAAAAGCCTATCACAACTCGCTGCCTCAAATGCTCTTGTCCGTCCAGGTGCTATGAATACCATAGGAAAAGATTATATTGAAAGAAAGCACGGTAGGCAGGCAGTAAATTACCTACATCAGACTATGAAACCTTTCACAGAAGAAACATATGGGTGTATCCTATACCAGGAACAGGTTATGCAGGCTTGCGTCGAACTTGGCGGTATGACAATGGCAGAGGCAGACAAGGTCCGAAAAATTATTGGTAAGAAAAAGGATGCAAAAGAGTTTAATGAGTTCCAGGAAAAATTCGTTAGTGGTGCGTCTAGGTTTGTTAGCCCTAACACCGCTCGTGATCTTTGGCATGATTTTGAAGCGCATGCTGGGTATTCGTTCAACAAGTCGCATGCCGTTGCTTACAGTACTCTCTCGTATTGGACGGCGTGGCTCAAATACTACTATCCACTAGAATTTATGTATTCACTTCTCAAAAACGAGAAGGACAAAGATGCAAGAACGGAGTATCTAATTGAAGCGAAAAGAATGGGCATTTCAATTAAGTTGCCTCATATTAATGATTCGGATAAAGATTTTAAAATTGAGGGTAAGGGGATTAGGTTTGGACTCTCCGCTATTAAGTATATTTCTGATACTATTGCTGATCGTTACATTGCTGCTAGACCGTTTACTTCTTTCAAGCAATTAGAAGAGTTTACTTTTACAAAAGGAAATGGTGTTAATAGTCGTGCACTACAAGCATTAAGAATTGTAGGTGCTGCTACATTCCCAGATAATCCTAGAAACGATAATGAAATTAGGGATAATCTTTATGAGTACCTTGGACTTCCTGAGTTTACACAAACAGTACCATCTCATTTCCATGCTTTTATAAATCCAGTAGAAGATTTTGAAGAAAAGGGATCTTTTATTCTTATGGGAATGGTTAAAGGAATTAAAAGAGGTAAAGGTTGGTCTCGTGTAGAAATTTTAGATAAGACTGGAAGTATTGGAGTTTTTGATGAAGAGCAAACAATCATTGAGGCTGGAAGAAGTTACTTAGCCCTATGTACAGATAATCGAATTGTTAGTGCTGTTCCTGTAGATGAACTAAAGAACTCAAATTCTGCACTCATTAAATTCTTAAATTATAAAATGCTTCCGTATAAAGACGATGAATTGTTTGTGGTATCATTTAAGCCTAGGATAACTAAAGCAGGTAAAAAAATGGCATCTCTTACTCTTGCAGATACCTCTAGAGAGTTACATTCTGTTACCGTTTTCCCAACGGCATTTGCAAAAGCATATATGAAAATTGAAGAAGGTAGTGCCTATAAATTTGAGTTTGGTAAGACCAAAGATGGAACTGTTATATTGGAGGATATAAATGTTTGATGAGTTAGCAGAAAAAGTTCATAAGAATGCAGTTGATAAAGGTTTTTGGGATAGGCCAGCAGACCCTATCTTTATAGCAAAGCAAATGATGATGATTGTTTCTGAGGTATCAGAAGCCATGGAGGCTGTTCGTAAAGAGATGGACCCAGATCAGATATCAGACGAATTTGCTGACATTATCATTCGTACTCTAGATCTTTATGCTGGTATTGCAGAGGCGGGATATGTAAAGAAGTCTCTTGATTATGCTATTAAAGAAAAGATGGAACGCAACACACATAGACCAAAGAAGCATGGGGTAAGATTCTAATGACAGTAACAATAGAGGATGTATTGGCACAACTCAATCCTAAATTAAGGAAAAACATTTTAGTTGGAGACGAGGTACCAAAAACAGAATATGCCGCTACTCCAAGTTATGGTTTAAACCGTGCCCTTAATGGTGGCCTTCCATATGGTAGACAGGTTCTTATTTGGGGAAGCAAGTCTAGTGCTAAGTCTTCTCTTTGTTTACAGACTATCGCTTTGGCACAGGCAGAGGGCAAGATCTGTGCTTGGATCGATGCAGAAATGTCATATGATAAAGATTGGGCAGAAAAATTAGGAGTAGATGTTTCTAAATTAATTGTTTCTCAGGCAAGAACTATTAATGAGATGGTTGATGTTGGAGTAAACTTAATAGAGGCTGGCGTAGATATTATTGTGGTAGACTCTATTACTTCATTGCTACCAGCAATTTATTTTGAGAAAGACTCTACAGAACTTAAACAATTAGAAAATACTAAACAGATAGGTGCAGAGTCTCGTGACTTTAGTAATGCTTGGAAGATGCTCAATTATGCTAATAACAAAGTAAAGCCAACATTGCTTATTCTAATATCTCAATCACGAAACAATATTAATGCAATGTATACAAGCCAACAGCCAACAGGCGGTCAGGCTACAAAGTTTTATTCATCTACAGTTGTTAAGTTGTTTTCTTCTGAATCAGAAAACCAAGCATTGAAAGGAAAAATATATGTTGGTGACAAGGCTATTGAAGAGAAGGTTGGCAGAAAGATTAGATGGGAACTCCAGTTTTCTAAAACCAGTCCTGCTTTTCAGTCTGGTGAATATGATTTCTATTTTAGAGGCGACAACTTGGGCATTGATGGGATCGCTGATCTTGTTGACACTGCTGAGTTAGTAGGGATAGTAGAGCGTACTGGTGCATGGTATCTATTGCCAGATGGCTCTAAAGTTCAAGGTAGAGATGGATTTGTTTCACGAGTAAGAGAGGATCTTGATCTACAAGAAATGATTAAGGCTAAGATAAGTGGGTAAGTATACTATTTACGAAGGAAAGTTTCCTTGTAAAAACTGCAAAGAAGAAGTAAAAACTATAAGAGTATACGCAAGCACTGGGATGGCTTCATGGATGTGCTCTCAAAAACATTTATCAGAAGTAGAATTATTTAAGGTTGGATATAAGAAAAAGAAAATACATGAGTGAGAGATCTGAAAGTAAAAGAATAGGAGCAAAGCAGCATAAGAATTCTGGTAGAAATACTAAGAAGGGCGACGCTACTTGGGAAAACTTTACAGTGGACTTTAAGGAGAACTCAAAATCTTTTACACTAAATCATGAAGTATGGGCAAAGGCAGTTACCGATGCTATCAGGAACGGCAACGATCCAGCGATAGTTGTGGTGTTGGGCGAGGGTAACAAGAAGGTCAGACTTGCTATAATAGAGTTAGAACTACTAGAACAGATGGTGAAAAATGGAACAGAATAAAACAACACTTGAATTAGTTAATGGGCTATCTGAAATTGCTGACTATATGCAGGATGAAGAATTGACTTCAGCCCTGACATTTATCGCTAAGTTAATATTAAAACCAGATATCCCTATGAATGTGGCTGCTATGGAAATAGTAAGACTACAGGCAATAGCAGCAAAAATGTCATTCCGTGCTACCTGGATGGCTAATGTTGATAAGTCAGACAGAGGCAAGAAGAATATATACTATACTGCAGCCGAATCAATAAACAGTTTGGTCTCTGCATTAAAGTACATCATTCGTTGATCTGGTATAATTATATAAAAGGAATGATATGGCAAAAAATTTACTAAAGCAAGTTATGGTACAAAGTACCGAAAAGAAAAAAGCAAATTCTGGAGAAGACACAAGTTTTGTAGATGGTTTGGCAGATGCAATTAATGCTGGGTATCTTGCAAAAATAAAACCAAAATTTACTAAGAAGTCAAACTTTTCTGCTTCAGCACTAACATATGGGGCTGGAGAATGTCCACGATATTGGTATCTGGCCTTTGACGGTGCAGTTCATTACGATAATGCCGATGCTTATGGTGTGGCAAATAGAACTCAAGGAAGTCTAGGGCATGGAAGAATTCAGGATGCCATAGAAGCATCTGGACTTCTTGCACAAGATATGGAGTTTGATAAACTTCAACGAAAATATAATAAACAAACTCATCCAGCAATGGAGTTTAGAGTCAAGGTTGATGATCCACCATTTGATGGTTATGGAGACGTCATGCTTGACTATAAGGGTGAAAGGCTAGTTGGAGAAATTAAAACTATGCCAAATGAGGGATTCGAATATAAAAAAGCAAGTCGAAAACCAAAGATGGCACATCTTATGCAGTTGTTGATGTATATGAAGGTATGGAAGATTGGTAAGGGAGTTCTAATTTATGAAAATAAAAATAATCATGAGTTGCTTACTTTACCAGTAGTAGTAAACAATCATTACCGTCGGTGGGTAGACCAGGCATTTGATTGGATGAAAACAGTATACAAGTCTTGGCAAAATAGGGAGTTACCGCAAAAGCCCTATCGATCTAATTCTAAGATTTGTAAAGTCTGTCCAATTCAAAAAGCATGTGCAGAAGCAGAGACAGGGGTAATTAAACTTAAACCTCTGGAGTTGCTAGAAGATGAAGCATTGTAGTTGGTGCGATAATACTTTTAAATCAGATATTTCATATCAGATATATTGTTCAAGTGAATGTCGTGAGGCAGCCACTAAAGAAAAAATATCAGAAAGATATATAGTATCAAGAAGGCAAAAGCGCAAGGGCAAAAACAGACGCTGTAAAATGTGTCAGGCAAAGTTGTCTATCTATAACGATGAAACACTTTGTAATAACTGTAATATTAATCCATCAGATGTTCAAAAAGCACTGAAAGAAATTAAAGGAAACTTAAAATGAGTAGGCCAGAAAGAATATGTGCTATTGATGCAAGTACAAATAGTCTTGCCTATGCAACATTTCATGGAAAACACCTAAAAGAGTGGGGAAAGGTTAATTTTGAGGGAAAAGATATTTATGAAAAGGTTGTTGATGCTGGAAGAAAGTCTAAGGGCCTATTTGATCATGTAATAAATGTAGATGCAATTATAATTGAGCATACTGTATTTATGAACAGCCCTAAAACTGCTGCAGACTTAGCCCTAGTTCAAGGTGCTTTGTTGGGTGCTGCTGGTCAATCTGGTATTCGTATTATTGGCAAGGTATCTCCAATAACATGGCAAAACTATCTAGGGAATAAAAGACTTACAAAAGAAGAACAGATAAAGATTAGATCTTCAAATCCTGGCAAGTCAGACTCCTGGTATAAATCATACGAAAGAGATTTCAGGAAACAAAGAACTATTAAGTTATTAGATGTTATTTATGATAAAAAAATAACAGATTATGATGTAGCAGACGCATGTGGAATAGGTCATTGGGCTATTAATAATTGGTCTAAGGCAATCGGGTTTGACAAGGAGTAGGCATGGCTGGTAAACTATATACAAGTGAGGCTTGGCTTCGTAAAAGATTTGTTATGGACAAAAAGTCTCCTCAAGAAATAGCAAAGGAGTGCGGAACTAGTGTTGAAACTATTTATGTATACCTTGCTAAATTTGGATTAAGGAAATCAAAGCGATGACAAAAGAACCAGTTTTTCCAGACTCAAAAGAATTTAATTGTCAAGAGTTATATCTTTTAACAGTAGGAACAGAAGCAGGTAGAGAAATTTGGGATACCTGTCATGAGATTGCACATATGCTAATTAAAAAGAATATTGCATACGGAAACTCAGCCCTAGATCCTGTTCGTATATTTTCAAAGGCGGGACCAAGAGAGCAACTCCATGTCCGAATTGATGATAAATTAAATAGACTTATGAAGGGTACAGATTACCCAGGAGACAATGACATAGACGATTTGATAGGCTATTTAGTTCTTCTAAAGATTGCTAAGGAGAGACATGTCAACTGAAGAAGATTTAGTCAAACATTTAGATCAAGTAAATAAAGTTGTTGAAGAGTATCTCAAAGGTAATGATGCAACTGTAATTTCTAAAGAGTTAGCCATTCCAAGAACTCGTGTAGTCCAATTAATAAATGAGTGGAAAGTTATGGCATCTGCTAATGATGCAATTCGTGCTCGTGCTAAAGAAGCATTAGCGTCAGCCGATGCACATTATAATAAATTAATATCTAGATCTTATGAAGTTATTGATGAAGCAAGTTTAACTAATAATCTTGGTGCAAAAACTCAAGCAATTAAACTGGTGATGGATATTGAATCAAGAAGAATCGATATGCTTCAAAAGGCAGGCTTGTTAGAGAATAAAGAACTTGCAGAGGAAATGGTAGAAATTGAAAAACGGCAAGAGGTTCTTGTTGAAATTTTAAAAGATATAGCGTCCGAATATCCACAAATACGTGATGAGATTATGCGTAGGCTGTCAAGCATTGCAAAACAAAATGAGACGGTGACTATCGTTCATGAAGTTCAATGATTTTTTAGAGGCTTTACAGGATAATCATTTTGAAGAAATTCCTGTAGATGTTAAAACATTTGTTGAGTCGCCAGAATATTTAGGACAACCACCTTTATCTACAATTCAATACGATATTGTAGAAGCCATGAGTCAGATGTTATATAAAGAAGACCTACAGAGAATTATGGGCGAAGAAGATGGTGTTAGACATTATGAAAAATATACTAAGAATGAAATTATTTTACAATTAGGAAAGGGTAGCGGTAAAGACCATACTTCTACTGTAGCATGCGCTTATGTTGTTTATAAACTTCTGTGCCTTAAAGATCCAGCACGGTACTTTGGTAAACCACCTGGAGATGCTATAGATATTATCAACGTTGCGATTAACGCACAACAGGCTAAAAATGTTTTCTTTAAAGGTTTTAAAACTAAGATTGAGAAGTCTCCATGGTTTGCTGGAAAATATAATCCAAAGGCTGACTCTGTAGAGTTTAATAAATCCATTACTGTTTATTCTGGTCATTCTGAGCGTGAGTCGCACGAAGGTCTTAATCTTATTATGGCAGTTCTTGATGAGATCTCTGGTTTTGCTACTGAAGTAGGAACTGATAATGAACAAGGAAAAACTGCAGACAATATATATAAAGCGTTTCGTGCATCTGTAGATTCTCGTTTTCCAGATCTTGGTAAAGTGGTTCTTCTTTCATTCCCTCGTTTTCAAGGTGACTTTATTTCTCAAAGATATGATGAGGTTGTTGTTGATAAAGAGGTATTAGAAAAGTCACACACATTTATTATTAATCCATTAATGCCAGAAACAGATCCAGATAATAGACTTGAGATTAAGTGGGAAGAAGATCACATCAAGGCTTATAAATATCCTGGAGTTTTTGCTCTCAAAAGACCAACATGGGATGTTAATCCAACAAGAAAGATAGATGATTTTAAGATTGCTTTTATCACAGACCTTGGAGATGCTATGCAAAGATTTGCTTGTATTCCAACATACTCTTCAGATGCATTTTTTAAACAGGTAGATAAAGTTCGTAATTGCATGACATTAAGAAATCCACTTGATCAATTTAGAAGATTTGAAGATAATTTCAAACCAGATCCAGATAAAATATATTATGTACATGCTGACCTTGCACAAAAACATGATAAGTGTGCTGTAGCAATTGCACATGTTGATAAATGGGTAAACGTACAAGTTATCAAAGACTATCAGCAGATATCTCCAGTAGTTGTAGTTGACGCTGTAGCGTGGTGGGAACCTAAAATAGAGGGTCCAGTAAACTTATCTGAAGTTAAGCAATGGATTCAGAATTTACGTAGATTAGGTTTCAATATAGGTATGGTTTCTTTCGATAGGTGGCAATCATTTGATATACAAAATGAATTGCAGGCGGTAGGAATGAAAACCCAGACAGTATCGGTATCTAAAAAGCATTATGAAGACATGGCAATGTTAGTATATGAAGAAAGGCTTGCTATGCCATCTGTAGAAATTTTGTTCGAAGAATTGACAGAACTTAAAATTATGAGAAATGACAGAGTAGATCACCCAAGAAAAAAGTCCAAAGACTTGGCTGATGCTGTGTGCGGTGCTATTTTTGGTGCTATTTCTCATACTCCAAGGGATCAAAACCTTGAAGTTGAGATTCACACTTTCAAGGATAGGCCTAAGCAAGTTGACAGACTTCCTGAGAACGTGATACAATATAAACCAATGCCAAAGGACGTCGAAGACTATCTTGGTAGGTTTAACTTACTATAAACAAACAATAAGGAGAATAAATTAAATGAAGTCATTTAAGAAAATCGCTCTAGCAATGGTTGCAGCCATGGCTATGGGCACATTAGTGTCAACACCTGCAAGTGCTAACACATTATCAGTAGTAGCAACTACATGGAATGCTGCTAAGGTTGGTGGTGCTGGGTACGACACACCTACAACAACTGGAACAACTACGGCGACTGCAATTGCTCGTCCAGCACCAGAAGACAACAAGATTGATAACGTAGATGTTATTCGTTTTGTTGCAACAGTTAACGCTGGAACTTCTGTTAGTGCAAGTGCAACAAATGCTACAATCGTTTCAGCACTACACTCAGACGCTTCTCCAGTATCTGCATTGTCAGGATCTTCATCTTTGACAGTTGCTACTGGAACAGGAACAGAGGCTGTATTTTTTGTATACACAAAGACTACTGCAGTTGGAACAATTGTTTTGACAAATGGACCAACAACTCTTACATATTATATACAAGGTACTGTTGGTAAGATTAATAATCTTGCAGTTTCTGCTCCAGCATCTGCTTCTGCAGGAACTAAAGCAGATATTGTTGTAACCGCAACAGACGTATTCGGAAATAAGGTTTCTGGTAAGTCTATTACTGGTGCAGTATTCGCTGGACTTGGAACACTTGATTCCACAACAGCAACAACTGGAACAACACTGTCAGATTTTGGAACAGCAACCTTTAAGGTTACTTTGCCAACAACTGGCACACGTTCGCTGATTACATTTGCACCAACAACATCAACAGATGCAACATCTGCAGATGTAACTGGTCTACCTGCTCGTGTTCTTGCACCATTTGCAGAAATTGCAGTTCGTGATCTTGTTTCAGAACTTGCTGCTGAGAAGGCTGCTCGTGCTGCTGATAAGGTAACTGCAGACGCTGCACTTGCTGCTGAGAAGGCTGCTCGTGCTGCTGATAAGGTAACTGCAGACGCTGCACTTGCTGCTGAGAAGGCTGCTCGTGCTGCTGATAAGGTTGCCTCAGATAAGGCTATTGCAGATGCAAATGCTCTATTGGCTGCTGCATTAGATGCAAAGAAAACTGCTGATGCTACACTCGCTAAGGCTACTGCCGAGGCTGCTGCTGCACTTGCTGCTGCTAAGGCTGCTACAGATAAGGCACTTGCTGACGCTAAGGCTGCTTCCGATGCTGCAGCAGTAATTGCTAAGGCTGTTGCAGATAAGGCACTTGCTGACGCTCTTGCTGCTGCCGATGCAAAGGCTGCTCTTGCTACTGAAAAGGCAAAGGCTGATGCAGACAAGGCATTAAATACTGCAGTTAACTCTGCTAAGGCAGATCTGCAGGCTGCGTTTGATGTAGAACTTGCAAAGGTAGTTTCGGCTGGAAAGGCTGAAACTGCTTCAGTTAAGGCTGCTGCTGATGTAGAAATTGCACAGTTGAAAACTGCTACTGAAAAAGTTATAAATGACATGAAGGATGCTGCAACAAAGGCTATTGCGGATGCAAAGATTGCTTCCGATAAGGCTATTGCTGATGCTAATGCTGCAACAGTAAAGGCTATTGCCGATGCTGCTGCTGCTAAGGCTTCATCTGATAAGGCTCTTGCAGATAAAGATGCTGCCCATGCTGCTGAACTTGCAAAGGTAAAGGCAGACAATGCTAATGCTTTAGATGCAGTCAAGAAGGCTTTCAATGCACTCGCTAAGAAGTGGAATAAGAAGAATCCTTCTGCAAAGGTTGCTTTAATTAAGTAATCTAATATCTTAAGATTTGAGCGGGATGCATATGCTCCCGCTCTTTTCTTATTTAATTAAATGATATAATAACTTTGTGTAATAATGCACAAGGGAGAAGGGAAATTAAAAACGCATTATTAAGAATACCCCTAGTGATAATATTAGCCTTTGGATGGTTATTTATGGGCGTTTCACAGGCCCAGTCTGACCCCCTTACTAAGGCTTATGCAGATATACAACAACTTAATCAAGATATTAATAATTTAGTATATAAGGGTCCAACGCAAGAATTTATAAGTATTGCAGAAGATAAGTATGATGAAGCGGTAGAGTCAAAAGAAAATAAAGATAGTATATTAGAATCCTACAATAATACAGTTACGGCAGAAGAAACGGCACTTGAAGAAAAAATATTAGCACAATCTGTGGTAGATGGACAAACGGTAACTACTGATTTGGCTCTGCAAAATAAAAATAATGCACAAGATGTTTTAGATATAGCAAATATAAATCTTGCTTCAGTACAATCTCAATACCCAATAACAGGACAGCCTGGACTTAATGCATTTTTATATGATTGTTATACATATTGGAATGATTATAATGTATCCCCTCCTTTTGGATGCGGTCAACAGCCTATGTCAATGGGTCCTTGGTCTACAATAAATTTTAATTTTGGAACTGGAGGCCCCGCAGGATTATATGATGATTATCAAATTAGATGGACTGGGTACATAAAACAAACACAGCATTGGACTCCACAGTTTAGAACTTGTGGTGATGATGGTATGGTTTTAGTTATTAACGGACTAACTGTAATTAATAATTGGGTAGATCGTGGCGGACAATGCGGATTGCCAAATGGCTTTTATATGGATAGTAATGAATGGGTTCCAATTGAAGTTTGGTGGTATGAAAATGGAGGAGGGGCCAACGGATCTTTACAATGGAATATTGGTAATGGATGGCAGGTAATTCCTAGTTCTGTATTGTCCACAGAAATACCAATTATAGCACCAGAACTTATTGCTGCTCAAGAGGCTCAGTTTTTGGCTCAACAAGATTACAATACAAAAGTAAGTATATATAATTCAGCCAATTCAACTTTAACTACATATAATCAAACACTTTCTACTAAAACTACTATGCACAATAATGCTGTATCAAATACAGCAAATGCATTAATTCTTAAACAAAATTCTGAAGAGGCATATAATCAGGCCATATTAGATTTACAAACTGCTATTAATAATGCAAGGTATGAATATGAACAAAGATGGCAATTTGAGGAAACTCAAAGAATTGCTGCAGCCATTGCTGCTGCTCTTGCTAATCAGCCTCAACCCAAACTAACCCCAGAACCCACACCCACACCCACACCTGAACCAACCCCAGAGCCTACGCCTGAACCCACACCTGAACCAACCCCAGAGCCTACGCCTGAACCCACACCTGAACCAACCCCAGAGCCTACGCCAGAACCTACCCCTGAATCAACGCCAGAACCTACCCCTGAATCAACGCCAGAACCTACCCCTGAATCAACGCCAGAGCCTACCCCTGAATCAACGCCAGAGCCTACCCCTGAACCAACGCCAGAGCCTACCCCAGAGCCTACCCCAGAGCCCACTCCAGAACCTACACCAGAACCCAGTCCAGGACCTAGCCCTACCCCAGAGCCTACCCCAGAGCCTACCCCAGAGCCTACTCCAGAGCCTACCCCAGAGCCTACCCCAGAGCCTACCCCAGAGCCTACTCCAGAGCCTACCCCAGAGCCTACCCCAGAGCCTACTCCAGAGCCTACCCCAGAGCCCACTCCAGAACCTACGGAAGAGGCAACTCCTACTCCTGAGCCAACTCCTGAACCCACTGAACCAGAAGAACCCAGTCCTTCTCCAAGCCCTGATACAACTGATGAACCAGAGCCAACTCCATCCCCTGAGCCTTCGCCCACTCCTGAGCCTTCACCAGAACCTTCACCTCAGCCAACGGATACAGATCCAGAGCCAACTCCTGAACCAGAGCCAACTCCTGCCGAACCTTCTGAAGAACCATCACCAGACAATAGTAACATAGAAGAACTAATACCAGAAAAAGGTCAGGGTACTGCAGAAGATCTTTCAAGAGTAATATCAAACCTAACAAGTAAGGATAATAAAGTTATTGAATTAAATAAAGAACAAATGTATGCTGTTGGACAAACCTTATCTGCCTTATCTACAGAGGCAAAGATAGAAGTTGCTAAAGGTTTTGGAGTTAGTGTAGATGATATTCTTAAACTTGGAGAAACTGCAAAAGAAAATTTGGCTATTGCTGTAGCAATAATAACATTTGAAGAAAAGGCTGCAGAAAATGTAGATGCTCCAATGCCATATACATTAGCAGACGCTATTACTGAGATTCAGACAGATCAATTTTTAGCAGATCCAATTGGTGCAATTTTAAATGTAGATCTTGAAAAGGTTTTAGACCCATCAGAATGGGGTAAAGATATGACGGATGACCAAAGAGAAAAGGTTCAAGAAGTGGTTATTCCAGTAATTATAGTATCTAATATAGTTAGTTCAGTTATGTCACTAAGGAGGTTATAATATGAACATGATTAAGAAGGTAGTTAGAGGACTCTTAAAGTGGTTTAAATCTGCCATTATTGAGAGCATAGCCCAAATATTTACCATCCTTGGCTTTTTTATTGCTTGGCTTACCCTTACAGGTACCGCCCAGCAGGTAGTGGGGGTAGCCACATTAATATCAATAGCCCTATGGCTTATCACCATCCCGCTTCGTGAAGAAAAAGAATAGTATAATGGCAATATGAAGATTGTTATTTCTGTTATTTCTGCTATTTTTATTGCTCTTGGTTTGACAGCATGCGGGTATGATGGACATTATAGATATCCATGTCAAGACCCAGCAAATTTTGGTACTAAAGAATGTGTGCCTCCTTTATGCGAGGTAACTGGACAATGTACAACAGATTTATTAGGATTCGACCCAACTTCTGAAGAAAAAATATCGCAAGATACTACAGAAGAGATAACTTCTGATATAATAGAAGAGACAAATGACGCACCAGCGCCAGAGAATGTGGATGACATCAACGACATGGTTGATGAAGTATCGGAAGGAAACTAAAGTGTCACAGAAAATTAAGTACACTCCAGCAGAACTGGATGCACGACTAAAGTTTATTCTTGGAATAACATTAGGTGCGATTCTATTTTTTACAGCAATGGGCATTCTATATGCTCTTATATTTGTAACACAACCAGTAAATGCACAATCTGAAAATGATAAGATGTTCTTTAATGTACTTGGTAGTGTTGCTACATTTATTACTGGTACCCTCGCTGGTTTACTTATTGGAAAGAGTGGCGGAAATGAAGTAGCGCCAGTTAGTTTTGAAACTACAACAGAAGAAGTCCCTGCAACTGAAGCGGTAGTTGAAGAAGAAGTTCCTGCTGGTAAAGATAATTCACAAATGCCAGAAGAACAAGAAATTGATGAAGAGTGGGATAAGGATTAATCATGGCAGAAATGGGAACAGCAGAAAAGTTAATTGAAATAGCCAAAGAAGAAATTGGCTATATTGAAGGCCCTAAAGATAATGAGACCAAGTATGGTGCTTTTACTAAGGCTAACTTCCAACCATGGTGCGGATCTTTCGTAATGTGGTGTGCTGATAAAGCAGGAGTTAAAGTTCCTAATACTGTTTATACTCCAGGCGGTGCAGCAGCATTTAAGAAGTCTGGAAAATGGCTAGATGCACAAATTGCAGATCCAGATCCAGGCGACATTGCATACTTTGATTTTCCTGGCGACGGTGTAGATAGAATTAGCCATGTTGGTATTGTTATTAAAGATAATGAAGATGGAACTGTATGGTGCATAGAAGGAAATACATCAGGAGACCCAAAAAAATCTCAACGTAATGGTGGGGAAGTCGTAAAGAAACTTCGTGCCTACAAGAAGAATAAAAAGGGTGTACAAATTTCTATAGTAGGGTTTGGTCGTCCTAAATTCAAAAGCGCAGGAAAGGTAGCAGAAGCAAGTGCTAATCCTAATCCTGAATCTAAGAAGTGTCCAACATGTGGACAATCAATTAAATAATTGACAACAACATACTTCTAGTGCTATACTTTATATAGACCACAGAGAGGCATAATATGACTTGCATTGCAGTTGTTCGTGATAAAATAAATAATAAAATATGGATGGCTGGAGATCGTGCAATATCAGATGAAAATACAATAAATATATCTTCTAGTCCTAAGATATGGAAAAAAGAAGGTTATATGTTTGGATATGCTGGATCTATGGATGGCGATAGAATAAGACATTTATTTGTACCGCCAGTCTATGAGGGTCGTGGCAGCATTGATAAGTTTATGTATAGTAAATTTTTAAAAGCATTACGTAACTTTTATGAAGGATGGTGGGTTGATACATCTTCTTCGTCAGACTTTGGAATGATTATTTGTGTGCGTGGAAAAATATATGAACACAATGCAGCAGATATGTCATTGACGCAATACGAACAAGATTATTTAGCAATGGGATCTGGAGGAGATTTAGCATTAGGCTCATTATATTCTACACAAAAACAAAAAGATGCAAGAAAAAGAGCAGTAACTGCGGTTAATGCTGCTATTGCTCATTCAACATCTTGCAAAGGTCCAGTTGACATCCTAAGCATTTAAGGGTATACTAATTATATGAATCATATGGGTATGGAAGATCTGTCTCCAGAGGAGCAGGAATTTGGCATCTGGTTATCTAACGGTATCGAGAGAGGCTGGATAAGCGAACCTTATTGCCACACGCACGATGGTGGCATGCAATATATGAGTGAAGAAGAGTTAGAAGAATGGGAAGCAGGAGGCGACCCATGCGAGCACGTACTAAGGATATTTATTTCATGAAAAAAATTATTGTTGTTTTAATTGCATTAGTTGGATTAAATGTAATTCCGTCATATGCAAATCAGCCCGTTGTTGATCAATCACAAATTGAAAAAACAAATAGGTCTCATGCTTTGATTGGATTGCCAGAAGCGCATAAGATGGGATATACAGGCAAAGGTCAGGTCATAGTTATTATTGATGATGGATTTTTGCTTTCTAGTCCAGCCTTTAAAGATCGTGTAATTGATGGATATTGTTCATCAAGAGAAAAGTGTGGCGAATATTATAAGAAGTCTGGAGTTGCTGCTGGTGCAGCAGTCAAAGAGCCATCTGGTAGAACTTTAGAACACGGAACTTTAGTAGGATCTATTGCTGCTGGAAATAAGTTACCTGGTATTTTCCCAGGAGGAATTGCTCCAGATGCTAAATTAATTTCTATAAATAATAATTCAGGACATCACGAGGGAATTCTTTTAGCACTTGATTGGATTTTGTCAATTAAGGATAAATATAACATTGCTGCTGTTAACGGAAGTTTTGGTCTTGGTTCTTTAGGTGATAGAAATAATCCTAACTATTGCCCTAATATAACCGATATCTCGCAAAGACTTAAAAAGTTAAGGGATAACAATATTCCATTTATTGCTGCTGCTGGTAATAATGGCGGATTTACTAAGATAATGTTTCCAGCATGTAACGAGCATGCAATTGCCGTGGGTGCTACAAATGAAAGTGGATCTATAGAATCTTACTCTGATATATCTAAAGAGATCTCTGTCATTGCGCCAGCAACAGTTTTAGGGGCTAGTGCTAATTCAGATGGCTATTGGATTGGCGGAGGAACATCTTCTGCTGCACCAGTAGTTGCAGGTGCTGTTGCTATTTTAAAACAAGTAAAGCCAAATGCAACTTTTGATGAAATAAAGAAATCTTTAATGACATCAAGTAATTACGTAGACGATTTAATTTATTCTCAATTACCTATTTTAGATATACCTAGTAGTATTAAGGCTTTACAGACAAACTCTTATTCTAATAAAGTAGTAGAAAAAAAGTCTACAACTAATTCTACATTATCAAATTCGCAGGAGTTAAATAGTTTAAAGTCTGAAATTGCTACATTAAAATTAGAACTTTCAATTACAAAAATTGAAAATGTAAAAAGTAAAAATGTAGTAGAAGATTTAATCAATCAGATAGAAGATACTAATAAAATAAATTCTACATTGGTTAATAAGCAAGATGCATTAATGAAAGAACTAGAACTTGTTAAGAAGCAAAATTCTGATATCTTAAAAAAGGTTAAGGTAATTTGCTCTTCTAAGAGTAGGTCTGCGTTATGCAAGAGTCTTGGTCTGTAGTTCAGTTGGCAGAACGGGGCACTGTTAATGCCTAGGTCGTAGGTTCGAGTCCTACCAGACCAGCGAAACAGATATGTTTCAAAAGGAGATAATATGGAAATCATAGCAATAATAGGCAAAGTTCTTTTTGGTGCTTTGTTTTTAGATGCTGGAAGATCACACTTTCAGTATAAAGATGTAAATGTTGTTTATGCAAGATCTAAGGGAATGCCTTTAGCAGAACTTGGAGTAGTTGTTTCAGGATTAGTGTTAATTGTAGCACCAATTCTATTTATACTGGGAATTTGGGAAATGGCAGCATTAATTTCCTTGGCAGTCTTTTTATTTTTGACATGTATTCTATTTCATAATTATTGGCAGATTAATGATCCAAATGCCAAACAAATGGATAGAATTTCATTCTTCAAAAATCTTTCACTGCTTGGTATGGTCCTTGTATTAATTACAACTTTGTAATATACTATAAGGGTTGGTCCGTTAGTTCAGTTGGTTAGAACGCTACCCTGTCACGGTAGAGGTCATGGATTCGAGTTCCATACGGATCGCTTGAAAGGAGTTAATATGCCATATAAAGATCCTGCTAAGGAAAAGGCTGCAAAGAAAGCCTGGTATGAAAGAAATACAGCCATAACCATAAAAAGAAGTAAGGATAAAAGAAACGAAAGAAACTTATATGTTTTAAACTATAAGTTAAATAATTCTGTCTGTCCAGATTGTAATGTTTCCTATCCGCCACACATGTTAGATTTTGATCATGTTAGAGGTATAAAAAAGTCTGGTATTAATCAAATAGTTAGAAATGGAACCATGTCTCAGTTGTTGGAAGAAATTCCAAAATGCGAATTGGTTTGTTCAAATTGTCATAGGCATAGAACCTACATGAGGTCTATAAATATTTAATTTGGCACTATCGTCTATCGGTTAGGACATCGCCCTTTCACGGCGGAAAGACGGGTTCGATTCCCGTTAGTGCTACGCCTTCGTAACTCAGTGGTAGAGTATCCGCCTTGTAAGCGGAAAGTCGTCAGTTCAATCCTGACCGAAGGCTCTGCTATAATATATATGTACCTGCCCAAAGGGGGGTATAAACGAACTCGCTTAACAAGGAGGAATAATGGTAAGTTCATTTGCATTGGATCTATTTAAGGATCCATTTTTTATTGGTTTCAACAGAGAGTTGGACCGTCTTAACAATGTACATCGTGAAGCACACAACAAGTCATATCCACCATACGATTTATTAAAGTTGGATGATGATACATATTTGTTATCTCTGGCTATTGCTGGATTCTCTAAAGAAGATATTGATGTTTCTGTAGATAACGGAACATTAATTATCAAGGGAGAAATCGTAGAGGTCACTGATGCTGAAGTGGTTCACAAAGGAATTGCGACTCGCAAATTCACACGCACCTTTGCTCTTGGAGAGTATATGGAGGTTGATCGTGCTGAAATGGCAGACGGTATTCTTAACGTCTTTGTGGAGAGAAACATCCCCGAAGAAAAGAAGCCCAAAGCAATTAAAATCAAATAAATAACAATAGATCATACTAAGCACCTGAGCATGTGTTTAAACTGCTCAATATTCATTGTCTATTAATATGTAATTAACCAATAATCATAAAACAAACGATAGTATGTGTATATGAGATCAAAGTCGATTATCTTAATACTGGTTTTATTTGCTAGTATTTTTTCTATATCCCCTGCTGTTTCTAACGAATCCTTTAGAGGTGCTGGATCAACATTTTCTACTAACTTTGTTGATCAATGTAGAGTTTTATATGCAAAACAAACTGGAAATATTTTAACCTACACACCAAACGGATCTGGTGCTGGTCGTAATTTCTTTAATAATAAATTAGTAGACTTTGCAATATCAGATACCCCTTATGGAATAAGCGATACAAAACCAAAAGAAGATTTTGTTTATGTGCCTTTAGTTTCAGGTCCAGTTGCAATTGTATATAATCTTCCACAATATAAAACAAGACTAAAACTATCTAAAGAAGTATTAGCAAAAATATTTGCTGGACAAATTACAACATGGAATGATCCAGAAATTCAAAAACTTAACACTGGCAAACTTCCAAAATTGATAATAACCATTGTGTATAGATCTGACGGGTCTGGGACTTCAGAAGTATTTACATCATATCTTAATTCAGTTGCTCCAACAATATGGACAAAGCCAGGAAATAAAACATTTGCAACAGCATTTCCAGGAAATATCAATGACTATATAGGTTATTACCAATCAGTTAATGGGTCTACTCAAGTTGCATTTACTCAGTCTACCCTGCCTGGATCAATATCATACAATGAAGTTTCATATGTTCGTGGTATGAAAAGCGCATTAATTGAAAATGAAGCAGGTAGATTTATGGCTCCAACTATAGGTGCAGCATCATCTTTCTTATCTAATTTAAAGTTTAATCAAGATGGAACTGCTACATTAAACTATCGTAGCCCATCTAAAAACTCTTACAACATTTCCACATTTGCATATGGGGTTGCATATGTCAATGCTGGAGAAAAAGCAGCGGTATTGAAAGATTTCTTTACCTTTGCTGTTACTAAGTGTAATAAGATAGAAGGATATGCATCTATATCTGGCAATGCTTTAAAGGTTGCTAAGATGCAAATAGCCAAAATTAAGTAGTACAATATATGTAGTCCTCCGCAGGACCTTGGGATGATTAGTTACCATCTTTTTATACCTGGCCTTCGTGCCTGAATTCCTGCGGGGGATTTAAACTTTCCTGTATAATAATATCATCTATGACAGACAAAGAATTGTTAAGTAGACAAAAGCAACAATTCAAAAAGAGACTGGTAGAGATTAAAGAAGCCAGCGGGTGTGTAGATTGTGGCATAAAGAATCACATAGTCTTGGACTTTGATCACCTTAGAGACAAAAAATATAATGTATCCCGTATGATTCATGATGGATTTTCTTGGAAGTCTATATTAAAAGAAATATCTAAATGTGAAGTTGTTTGTTCTAACTGCCATAGAATAAGGACTCATCTCAGATTGACACAGCAATCTGCCTAGTGTATAATTAATATATGCCGTCTTACGAATACGATTGTATTTCTTGCAATCAAAGATATGTTAAAACAAGGTCTATGACTGAGGATGATCCAGGGTATCAATGCGATACTTGCAATAATGAGTTGGTTCGTGTATACTCTAATGTAGGAGTTACATTCAATGGCTCTGGATTTTATACAACTGATAATAGAAGGGTATAATTGTGTTTAGTATGCTAAAACAAAAGCAAGAAGAGCAGGTATGGCTTTTAGATGCAACAGATAGATGTGATAGGTGCGCTGCACAGGCATATGTTAAAGTTTTAGGCAAGGGCGGAGAATTATTATTCTGTGGGCATCACTATAATAAGATTATGGATAATGCCGTAGGGTATGATAAAATGATGAAGTTTGCAATAGAAATAGTAGACGAAAGAAGTCGCTTAATTGAAAACAAGACACAAGGAGAAGATTACTAATGAATGGAAATAAATTTTATATTTTTGTTGCTGACTGGTGCCCATTTTGTAGAGCAGCAAAAGCAGATATTTTTAAGTTGATGGATAATTATGGTTCAAACAAAAACATTGTTTTGATGGAAGAAAGCATGGATGGGGTTAAAGAAAAGGCAATTGCTCTAGAGGCATATGGCCTACCACATTTTGTAATAGTTGATGAGAACGATAAAGAATTTGCCAAGTATCCAGATCCAGCCCCTAACACTCCTCCAGATAGAAGTTATGAGGCATTGGCTAAGTTTTACTTTATTAATACAGGAACAGAGCCTCTTCCAGAAGACAAGCACTTGGTAGGTTAATTGATAAAATGATAAAGATAATTTATTTTGGAGCAGACTGGTGTGCCCCATGCAAAAGAATGAAGCCCATACTAGAAGAGTTTTCTGAAGAGCATTCAGATATTTTTGTTGTCAAGGTTGATGTTGATGAAGATCCTGACTATCCTTCTGAATTTAATGTTGTCTCTGTTCCAACTACAGTTGTTATGAATGATAACAAAGAGGTTACAAGAAAGCAAGGGGCAATGACAAAAGAAGCCTTGAAAAAACTTGTTTACGGAGATGACAATGAGTGATTCTATGATAGACAAGATGATTCTTGAGGGAGTTATTGAGATTTCTGGAGTAGACGGAGAAAATGGGGAATTGCTATATTCTTTTACTCCAAAATTAAAAGATAAATACCCAGTTATTTATAGAGAAATGCAGACATCTCTAAGTAAAGAGATGATGGATTTGTGGGCAGATGGATTCGTTACAATGGATGTTACTCTAGAAAATCCTTTAGTTGGATTAACCAAAAAGGCTTTTGACAATAAAGAGGTTGAAAAACTTGATAAAGGATTACAGCATTCTCTTAAAGAATTAAAAAGGATCACTGCTATAGAGTAGTGGTATAATTTAATTATGATAAGCCTAGAATACTTTTTAGGATCTTTTCTCACTATTGGCTTGTCCATATTATTACTAAAAGGTAGAAATATCACTAACAATGTTAATAAAAAAGTTGTATATAGTCAATCTCATATTTTAAAAATGACTGGCGGAAATATGAAAAAAAATAATAAAAAAGATAAAGACACTCAGTCTAGCAGGCACATAAAGCAGGCAAATTTAAGAGTGTTGGTAATGGATGATAGAGCATTTTGGATAAAGAACAATGCAGTCTACACCGCACAAGTAGAGGGCGACGAAATAATAAAAAATTCTGCTTCTCAAGTTGACATGATAGGACTTGATAAGGTAGAATTAGACAAGATGATGTTCATAATTGACCAACTAACAGAAAGGCAAGACGATGATCGTAGGGATCCAGGGGTCTAGCAACTTCGCTGACTATCAGGTTTTTCTAAGAGGTATGGGTGTTGCTCTTTCTAGTATGCATCCAGAAGATAAATATTTTTATATTTATTCTGCAGGCCCTGCAAAAATTAACGCTATGGCAACAGAATTTGTCAATCTTTCTGAAAGAGGTATGAAGTCTAGAGGTAAAAAGATAAAACTATACAAGGTGGCACCTTCATGGATTACAGAAAATATTTATGAAATAAACTACTTTGCATATTTTGCACAAGAGTCAGACAAGGTTTCTAGGATAGTGTTTGACGCTCAAGAAAATAACATAGAGAATGGTATTTTTAGATACTAAAGGAGTATGAAATGATTATTAAAAATTTAGAAACAATGGAAGATATCGTAAGGAACAATAAAAATTTGTATTGGGACGGATGGACTGTGGTAAATTTTTATCATAGCGATAAGGCTAGAACATCTAAGCATGGATCATTGGTCAATGGTAAATGGGCTATGATTAAGCGATTCGTACCAGACAGGAATGGCTGGAATATACCAGAAAAGATCGCTGGTAGATATGAACAAGCATAAATGGAAAGATAACGCACTTTGTCTTGAATATGACACAAATATATTCTTTGATAAATATGAAGAAGACGAAGCAATTAGACCAGCAGTAGATAAGTTATGCTCTGAGTGTCCCGTCGCAAAAATTTGTTTTGCTGTGGGCATTTCTCAAAAAGAATGGGGAGTTTGGGGCGGTATTTATTTAGAGAATGGTATAATATCTAAAGAGTTTAATAGCCACAAGGATAAACAGAGTTGGGCAAAGACTTGGCAGTTTTTGACTATGGAAGGATGATATTATGACAGCAACATCAGTATTGTATACTGGACATCAGCCTATCAATTATCAAAAATTTGATGGATTGGGAATGTTTTTTGTACCAGAAAATTATGAAAGATTTACTCAATTACATCCTACCAAGATTAATCAAAAGGATATAACAGATCGTGCTAATTCTTATAACTTTGTTTCAGATAAAATAAAGGTTTTTGTTTCTTTGATGAATGGACCATATCATTTCTTACATGATGCTCTAGGTGGAGCAATACAAATGATAAAGAAATTTCCAGATGCCCAGTTTATCTTTGACACAAGTGCTATGTATGATTTTGATAAAACATATCTAACTCATTGGTTTAATACCTTAACAAAGAAAAAGATAGATTTTAAAATATTAAAAACAAATCCAGGCGACATTGTTTATGCAAATAATTTTTATTTTAAACAAACATATAACAATTCTGCAAACGCTGCTAATAATTTATTTGAATTTTTTCAAGATGACTTTATTAACAAAGATGTAAAACCTTTTAGAACAATATACCTTAGCAGAAGGCATATGGGACAGCGAGACTATTCCAGTTTTGTTACGGAAACTCCAGATTGGGATGGTGGTCCATCAACCAATCATGATACAAGAATGTTTAATGAATATAAACTTGAAGAGTATTTAAGTAAAGAATTTGGGGTTGAGATTGTAGTTCCAGAAGATTTTAAAACTTTTGCAGATCAAATTAATCACTTCTATGAAACTAAAACAGTAATCTCTATGACAAGTTCTGGATTAACCTGTTCTGCTTTTATGCAGCCAGGAAGTAATGTTATTGAAATAATGAACACTATGGTTGTTCCATTAGAATCTGGCAAAAAAAATATGGTTGAAGAGGCATTGCATTTATTCTATATATCAATATCTTTTATAAAAAATCATAATTATTTTTCAATTCAAAATAAAACAAGAAAAGCAGAAGATGTTATTAAAAGGTTTGAGAACACGCCAGCATTACATCCTTTGCTTAGAGGAGAGGTATAGATGCTAAAAGTCAGTGCTACTGATGTTAGAAATACTCAACATCATAGAGAAGGATACTCTAAGGATTACTATGGCCTTCATAAAATATTTTTTAATCAGCCAGATAAAATAAGAGTAGCAAATGCAGAAATTTCAAAGTTTTACGGCAAAGTAGATGAAAAATTTACTAATGAAACCTTGTTGTCACAAGACAATAAAATATTTTGGTGGGTAAATATAGGGCTATATAATTTATTTTTTGAATGCTTTTCTCATTTATTAAATGTTTTAAAATCTAAACCAAACTCTACGGTAATAATTAATGATATGTCTATTTTACCAGATCGTGATGAAGCATATTATAAATTTATGTTAAAGTCATTAGAAGACATTGGTGTTAAGTGGGAAGTATATGATAATAAAGAAGTTATTTATGCAAACAACTTTACTGTAATTGATGGATTTTGTGTTACACCAGAAAATGTTGCTTTAGTTAAAGATCATTTTAAAAAATACGTTACAGACAAAGATGTAAAGCCATTTAGAAAAGTATATCTTTCTAGAAAACATATGGAGCCAAGAAATTATAAGTGGATTAAAGATGGTCTATCTTGTAGTATGGACCACAGGCTTTTTGATGAAGAAATCCTAGAGTCGTTCATGGCAGAAAACGGCTTTGAAGTAATAATTCCAGAACATAAATTTAAAGACGACTTTCTTGGACAATTAAACTATATGAATGAGGTCGAGACTCTAGTTTCGCTGTCAAGTTCTGGTATTGCAAATGCTTTATTTATGCAAAAAAATACTTCAGTTGTTGAATTTATTACAACATATCCTATGGGATTAATTACTGGAAATTGGGCTGAAGATGAGAAGTCTACAGAAGGCGTTGAGGCAATTCATCATTTATATCAAACACTATCTTATACAAATCATAACTGTTATTTTGGTGTCCCAAATTGGAGTAGATATTCTAAAGATTTGATAGATATTATCAAATCAAATAACAATTTAAGAAAAATTATAATGGAATAAAATTATGACAAAATTAATTATTTTTGACTTAGACGGGGTATTAATAGATAGCAAAGAAATTCATTATAATGCTCTTAATAAAGCCCTTGCTCTTGTAGATAATAAATATGTTATTACAAGAGATGAACAAGAAAAAACATATGAGGGCCTACCAACTAAATTAAAATTAAAGATGCTAACACAGCATAAAGGTTTGCCAGAAATATTTTATAATGAGATTAGTGATAACAAGCAGGCATTTACAAAAGAAATGTTAAATGCTGTAGAATATGACGAAGAACTTGTTACAATTTGTAACTTAATTAAGGCTAATGGCATAAAGGTTGCAGTTGCAAGCAATAGTATCAGATCTACTATTGATCAATGCTTAACAAAGTTAGGCATTATTAAGTATATGGATCACATAGTAAGCAATGAAGATGTAAAATTTCCAAAACCTCATCCAGAAATATACTGGAAGACCATCTCTTATTTTGGATGTATAGCAGATGAAGTCGTTATTTTTGAAGATAGTGTTGTCGGAAAGTTAGCAGCAACAGATAGCAAGGCAAATCTAATTGAAGTTAAGAATAGAAAAGATCTTAATATTCAAAAAATAGAGAGGGCAATTAAAATGTTAAAAGAATCAAAAGGTTCCTGGAGTGAATCAAGTCTCAATGTCCTAATACCTATGGCTGGAGCAGGAAGTAGGTTTGCTGACGCTGGATACGCCTTCCCAAAGCCTTTAATTGAGGTTCAGGGCAAGCCTATGATCCAGGCGGTAGTTGAAAATTTAGCAATTAAAGCAACATATACATACATAGTACAGAAAGAACATTATGAAAAATATAGCCTTGATTATCTTCTTAATGCAATAACCCCTAACTGTAATATTGTTCAAGTAGATGGGGTTACAGAAGGTGCTGCCGTTACTGCCCTATTGGCAAAGGAGTTTATAAATAACGATTCCCCGTTAGTAATGGCTAACTCAGATCAGATAGTTGACTGGAGTAGCAGAGAGTTTATATATGATCTTCATGCTAAAAATGCGGATGGTGGCATGGCTATATTTAAATCTAATCATCCAAAATGGTCTTATGCAAAGATGGATGAGTTTGGCATCGTATCTGAGGTAGCAGAGAAGAAACCTATTAGTGATAATGCTACAGTAGGTATTTATTATTGGAAGCACGGATCTGATTTTGTTAAATATGCAGAACAGATGATAGCAAAAAATATCAGGGTAAATAATGAGTTCTACGTATGTCCTGTATTTAATGAGGCTATAGAAGATGGTAAGCATATTTATGGTTTACCCGTCAAAAATATGTGGGGTATAGGTACACCAGAAGACTTACAAAACTATCTATATAATAAATCTAATGACTAAAATAATAGCACATCGTGGCAATACCAGAGGGCCTATCCCAGATTTTGAAAATGATCCAGATTATTTAATTCAGGCTATCAAAATGGGATATGATGTTGAGGTAGATGTTTGGTTTGATGGAGAAAAGATATGGTTTGGACATGATGAGCCACAATATGAAATTAGGCCAGATCAATTTAATAAAATATTGCCAAGAGCGTGGTTTCATTGTAAAGATTTTAAAACCTTAATGCATTTTGCATTTAGCCACTATCATGACTCTAATTTCTTTTGGCATCAGACAGATGACTTTACCTTAACAAATAATAATTATATATGGACTTATCCTGGAAAAGAAGTTGATAAAATTTCTATATTAGTTGATAATGATTTGAGTTCTGGTGTAGATTATGATACCATATATGGTATATGTACCGATTATGCTGAACTGTTAGGATAAATAATGTATACAGATGCTATGAAAAGAGCCTTTAGATCTCTTGATCATTTTGCTCCAAAAGGTTTCTCCCTTGAGTTAATAGATAATGATAACTTTATCACTGTTCGTGCTTCAGAAAAGTCATTTATGTCTCTATCTGAAGAAGATAAGAGACGTGCTGTAGAATATATGGTAAGAGTTAAAAAGGCCCTTGAAGATAATGGATCTATAGTTTTGTTAGTTCGTGAAGGTGGTAAACGTGAATAGCAAAAAAATAGTTTGTTTTTTAATTAAACATAAACACAGAATAACACAGTGCCCTTTTACAGGACTAAAATATGACAAATGCGATAGATGTGGTGGCACTATAACAATAGGAAAGGCAGACGAATGAAAAAAAGAATATTTATGATATTTTTTGCAGTTTCATTATTTTCTATCACGTTGGCTTCCTGGATCAAACACTTGACAAAAGTAGAGGACTTTGATATATTTGGAGATGTAGAAGATGAAGAGGAGTTTTAATGCAAACATTTTTGCCATCGACAAATGCAGTAACAACCGCTCGTTGGTTGGATAGTAAGCGTCTTAATAAACAAATACTTGAGTGCTATCAAATTCTTAATGTTTTATCTGGCAAGTCTCCTACAGGTGGTTGGAGAAATCATCCTGCAGTTCTTATGTGGAAAGGTTATGAGCGAGGACTTTGGCAATATGTTCAAGCCATGATTCGTGAGGCAAAATATCGAGGTATTAAAACAGAGAACAATGAAGCCAATCTTAATAGACTTAAAGACCAATGCTGGGATTCTTGGGGAGATACAGTTCCCTCTTTTTTAAGCAATACAAATGAAATAATGCGCCTTATTACTACACACAAAGCAAGTTTGTTTGATAAAGATCCTCTTTATTATGCTAAGTTTGCCCATGCAAAATATAGTTTATACAACCAGCCATGCTGTTCTACATGTAAATATTATTGGGTGACACATGCAAATCGTTGAAACAGTAATAACATTTATATTGGTATCATCAATACTTATTCTATTGTTTAAGAATATAAGATTGCGCTTTAGAAATAATGATCTTATTGCTTCTTTGCTTCAATCACAAATTGATAAAGTAATATTAAAAGATCATATAGATAAAGACAGAACTACAAACGAAGAAAAAGATTCATCTAACGATGGGTTTCTTAAGTTTATATCCGATTCAAGAGAGCATGCTTTCAAGTATATAGAAGAAAGTCAAAAAACAATTGAGTCTTTTGTAAAGTTTTTAGATAATAACATAGAGTATCTAAAAAGCAATCAGCCTAAAGATTTAAAGTATAAGACTGTAATGAAAAGTTTAGAAACTTACTTAGTCAAACTTAAAAATCTTTTACCAAAGGGCGAGTAATGGATGCAAGAGGAATTCCTACTTGTAAATGCCCAAACTGTGGATGTGTTTTTTTTAATGCAACTGTTCAATTTGACCCTACTGATTATGAGATAGGCCTATACTTTTTAGACGGTACATGTAAAGATTGTGGCACATTAATAACACTTCCAACGCCACTAGATAAAATAAAGGAGAATGAGAAATGAAAGAGATAGTATTTTCAGTACTGACTGGGTTTGGCTGTGGAGTAATATTTGCAGCATTTAAACTACCAGTACCCGCCCCACCAGTATTTGCTGGAGTTGCTGGTATAATAGGACTATGGCTTGGTTATGATGTAATAACCAAAGTCGTATCCTAGGAGGTAAAACATGACAGAAAAAGAAATGAAAGCAATGGCAGCGTCTTATGGACGTTCAGTAGTTGGTGCTGTAGCAGCACTATACACTGCTGGAGTAACAGATCCAAAAGATCTATGGGCAGCACTTGTTGGTGCGCTTATTCCAGTATTAGCCAGAGCAGTTAATCCAAACGATTCAGCATTTGGACGTTTGCCTGCAGCAAAGGCTGTAGACGAAGCAATGAAAACAATTAAGAAGCCTGTAAAGAAGGCTACAAAGTAATTTCTTAATTAGAGAATTGGGCGGACTTTAGTTTAGTTCGCCCTTTTTTCATTATATATATATTCGTATCTATTGACTGCTTCTTTATAGGATATATGATGAACCCAATTTTCATTCAATAGTATTTCTTGAATTTGTTTATATTGTTCTGTTTCACTAAAGCCTCTAGGAAGTCTTCCCATATTAAATCTTTCTTTCTCATCTAAATATCTTTCATCTTCAAAACTTCTTAGATCATTTTTTACTTTTTCAATGTCAATATTATTTTTAAATTCTATTCCTAATTTATCAAAAATAAATTTTAAAACTAAATTAACATCATTTTTTATGTCTTCAAAAAGAATTACGTTTGAAAAATTATAAGTTGTTTGTGTTTTAGTCCATAATATATATTCTCTTATTGCTTCAATAACTCTATCCTCAAGAACATCTTTATTCTTAATTCCTGGATGTTTCCAAATAGATCTATAGTGTGGCAATGCGAATAAACTTGGGATATTTTCTAACGGATGCCTAAAGTTAGTAAATTGAATTGTATTTGTTTGCTCTGGGTCAAGACGTAACAAAAAAGGCCAATGGCTATGTGAATAAAGTTGTCTATTTTCATAAAATGTATCCTCTCCACCGTCTATATTTTGTCTTATGGCCTCTCCAAAAGCAAAGACCAAGAAGGTGTTACCACACCTGGCTATCGAGTTAAATAAAATATCAGGATTGTTCACCCTTTTTTCTCCTTTTTATCCAGTATACCATAAGGTGCTATAATAGTATTATGCCGTATAATGTAGGTGCTAAAGGTTCTGGAGGATGCTCTGGATACCCCGCTATGAAGGACACAGGAGAGGTTGTGGGGTGCCATAAGACTCGTTCTGAGGCTGCAGCACAGATCTATGCTATAAACCGCTCTGAGGGCAATATAGGCAAGGCTATGCCTAATCTAAAAGAGGGCGACTGGGCCATGACTTCGCATGGAGAAGAATATGAATTTCATATTGGTCAGGTAGTACACGTTATGCGTGAAGGAATGCTTGGAATTCCTGGAGGCAAATATACACTTGAAGCATCGGCAGAAAATCCAGCGGTATTAATTCAGTTATATAAGCAAGAAAAAGATGGATTCTGGGAAGCAACAAGAGAATATTCTGCATGCATGATGTCACTTATGATTGCAATTGATCCGCTTCCACAAGAACCAAAATTAAAAGATATGGAGACTGCTATGGCGGAAGAAATGATGTACCCTAAAACAGATTGTTGCTCAGATGATTTAGAAAAGAAAGCCCCATGTTGGGATGGTTATGTAATGCGTGGAATGAAGCCAGGAGAAGGCGGAAGAATGGTTCCTAACTGTGTGCCTGCTGCAAAAGCAGATGATCTATTTGAAGATGATGACACGGTTGTTTATGAAACAGATTCAGTATCTAAGGCAGATGGATATTCGCCACCAGCGGGTGCTCGTGCAGCAGCACGTAAAGCAATTAAATTTAAAGAAGATGGTAAGGCAAAAGGTGCTGGAACTGCAGTAGGATGGACTCGTGCAGGACAATTAGCAAGAGGAGAAACTCTATCTCTTAGTACTGTTAAGAGAATGTATTCATACTTCTCACGTCACGAAGTAGACAAGAAGGGTAAGGATTGGGGTAATCAAGCAAACCCATCTAATGGATATATTATGTGGTTAGCGTGGGGTGGAGATGCAGGCTTCTCTTGGTCTCGTAGAATTGTAAATGCAGAAAAAGATAAAGCCTTGTTCTCTGATACCTTTAATCCAATTCAGAAACAATCAAGAAAGCGTGGTAGCGGTAATGTCCTCTGGACAATATAAGCCTCACCGTAAATTTAATCCAATACAGATTAAAGATGGTATGATTGTTCGTCTAAGAAAAGACGGTACAGTTAAAGCAGTTCTTGGTAAATACGGCGAGTACAGTAAAAAGAATAAGTCTAATTAGATAAATACTTTTTCATTAATTCCATTATTTCAATTGTATATTTGTCGTAATCTATTTCTACAATAAGATTACCATCTATAAGTTTATGAATTTTGATATCTTGGCCTATTTTAAAAAGTATATCTTTTATATCATCTTCTATATTCATTTTAACTCCATTAATTTTAAATTAGTTTCTTCGCTAGTTATATTATAAAATGGATCTTTAAACTTTAATAATTTAGTTGTAGAGTATTCATTAATTGAAAATTTATATTTATCTCTTACTTTAAAAGACCAATCAAGATCTTCTGCTTGTCCATGTATTAAATCTTCATTTAGTTTAAATTCTAACATTACACTTTTTTTTGCTACCCAAAAACTTCCAGAGATATACTGATATTTATTTAAATGAATCATATCGTACGGAATTAAACACTCTCTATTAGGCAATACTATTTTATCTATTTCGTTATTTGAGTGGGGCCAGACAAGCCAATCTCTAAACCTTGATCCATCTGGATTGATAAGTTTATTAATACAAACTTTAAAGTCGTTTCCATACTTCAAGTATCCTTGATACCAATTATCATCAAGTACAAGGTAATCATGCATATAAACTATATTTTCATAGGTAGCATTCTCAGTAATAATATTTTTTTTCTTTGTAATCCAATTTTGTTTTATTGTTTCATCAAAGTTTATTACTTTAGTACTTGGCCTATTAATTTCTATATTTCCAATTATTAAAATTTCATAATTTGGTATATTTTGTTTTTTTATACTATCTAAAACTTGATTAATATAATCTATATTGCTACCATCACTTATTATTCCAAAAGTAAAATTCATAATTATATTATTATAACACCCTTGGTAGGCAAGGGCAGGGTATTCAGAGAGTAATGGCCACACGCTAAAGCATCAACCATGCATGCCTCTGAATACCTGTAGAGCAGGTAGGATTTGAACCTACGATAGCCGAATTATGAGTTCGGGGCCTTGACCAACTTGGCTACTGCTCCCTGCTTTTTATTTCTTATACATTAAATCAAAATAAGAACAACCCATAGCCCATGCCTTTTTTCTTGTAGGCCATTCTTTTGCAGAATATGTATTTGTTTTTGTATCTAAATACCTCCACATATTTGTCTCTTTATTTTTTTCTACCTTTATCATAATCTCCTCAATCCTTTAACCTTTTAAGTATCTCAGAAGTATTCGGATCTTTTAACATCTGATCTACTGCTTCTGAAACTTCCTGTCTTGTTTCTGGCGGGGAATATCTATCATCCTTCGTAATCTTATATAATAAATTTCTTAATCTTTCACAATCGTCATGTCTCCACCATGTATAACAAAATAGTTTATCCCCAGACTCTACAACATTCTCACAGGCCTTATACTCTTCAATGATCTGGTCTATAATGACCTTCTGTGCCTTTTTACAGCCATTACAGGGACAAGCCCAAGTCATCTATTTCTCCAAATAACCCA